>ERZ772831.582-NODE-582-length-38617-cov-31.613350_pt1 | contig 38617 bp, 33 predicted proteins | sample MGYA00580858_ERZ772831 | MGnify/ENA primary metagenome ERZ772831 (study PRJEB29015, sample SAMEA2737694) | human gut metagenome | biome: human gut; feature: human-associated habitat; material: faeces | place: China | collected 2012 ... | reverse complement strand
CGGAGAGACGGCGGAATACGACATTTGCAGCCGCAGCAATGACAGTGCGCCGTATGCTTACTCAAATCTGGATACTTTCCGCTATCAGGACGGGAAGCTCTGCTCAATCAGCATCAAGGTCAACTGGAAGGAGGGGGCGGCATGAAACGCATCATTGCTTTTGCGCTGGCGCTCGCAGTGGTGTTCGGTGTGAGTTTTGCGCTTTACAAGCCCGAGCGGATCGAAGCCGCGGCGCAGGAGACCATGGACGATGAGTGGGTCGGCTATTTCTTCGCCCTCGAACCCTTTGACGGCAGGCGCTACGCGACGGAGACCGCCGATGATTACGACTTCGGCGTGCCCGGCGTGCCGGTGTTTGTAAGCATTACGGCCTTTTCGCCGGATGATCCCTACCATGAGGAGGATTCTGCGTTTAATTACTCCATCGGCATGGCTGCGTCGGAAGAGGTGGAGCGCAGCGGGCTTCATGTTTTCGGCGACGACAACGGCGACCGCTATGAGACCGGCGGCAGTATCCTTCTTGACGCACAGTGCAGCACAGAGTTGTATGCGTGCGATGTATTCCGCACGGCGGACGGGCGGTATTATGCCGTCTGCACCGGCGAGGGCTGCTGCGGCGACGGCTTCGGCCTGAGCCGCTCGGAAACGCATTCCTGGACGCTGAACGGCAAAAAGCAGAGCCGTACCGTCAGCGTGAGCGCTTCGCTCGAGGCGCACACGGCGGCGGAGTCGGTCGACTTCGTCTGGATGGACAGCGACAAGAACGTCCTGGCGCGCGCGGCATACGCCGCTGACGCTCTTCCCGAGACGTTGGCCGCACCCGAGCATGCGGCGCTTCTCGTCACGGCGATGCAGAGTGTGGACGGTACGACCGAGCGCACGCTCTGCACACAGGACGATCTGTTTGCCAGAGCCTATGTTCCCCCGACGCTTTCCGGCCTCCTGCGCGTTGTCGACGTCTCGCTCGACTGGGGAGAGGACGAGACTTAACCAATTTTTAATAAAGAATTCGCTAAGAAAATGATTGCAATACGCGGGCAAAGCGGGTAAGATGGGGTTAACTCAAAGAAAAGAGGAACTTGCCATGCGTCCCGACGGAACCCGAGTGAAAGAGGCGTCCACCATCGTTTCGGCATTGCCCTATGTCATGCCGCGGCGCTACGACGCGCAGAATTTCATCACCGAATACGCTGATATGGAGGTCCTGCGCCGCTACATTCAGGAAAAGCGCCGAGAAGGCGTCCGCATCCCGTATATGACGCTCATTCTGGCGGCATACTTCAAGGCGTATCAGGAAAATCCGAAGATCAACCGCTTTATCATGAACAGCAAGATCTATCAGCGCAACCACTTCTGCGTCAGCTTCGTCATCCTGAAAACGCGCGCCGACGGCCGCGCGGATGAGACGTCGATCAAGGTGTTCTTTGAGGACGGGGACGATATCTTCTCCATCAACCGCAAGATCGAGGAGGCGGTCGCGCAGAATCAGGTGGCCGCGCACAACAACAATACGGATAAATTCGCGAATTTCCTGTTCGCCATCCCCATCCTGCCGGGGTTTTTGTTCGGCCTTGTCAAGCTGATGGACCGCTGCGGCCTGCTGCCGCGGAAGATCATTGATCTGAGCCCGTTCCACACGAGCCTTTTTATCACGAACCTTGCCTCCATCAACACGAATTCCATCTTCCACCACTGCTACGAGTTCGGCACGACGGGTGTGTTCGTCAGCATGGGCAAGCCTATTGCCAATTACAGGAGCGGGGAGTATAATAAAAAAATGATCCCGCTCTCCGTCGTGATGGATGAGCGCATCTGCACGGGACACGAGTACGCGCTGTTCTGGGCGAGCGTGCGCCGCTATCTCAAGCACCCCGAGCTGCTGGAGGGGAAGCCGACGGAGGAAAACACCTATCCCGCGGAGGAATGCGTTTGATCAGCAGCCACAAGCCGCAAAGCGCGGGATCTGCGCTTTGCGGCGTTTTCTATTTTTATGTATAGAAGAAAGGACAGGGAAGCTTCCTTGATCGAACCAAAGTCTCAGGTAAAGAAATGCAGCGCCCACGCAGAAATTTTGCAGCAAAACGAGGAACGCACCGTCTACCGTCTCAGGGAGACGGACGGCGAGGTGCGCATCACGGCCTATCCCGTTTTCCCCGGCATCGAGCTTGCCTATCACGATGTGCACGCGCCGTCGTACCGTCTGGCAGAGCCGAATGCGGCGGGACTCATCGAGATCCAGCACTGCCGCGAGGGGCGTGCGGAATACTGCTGCGGCGGCGAGCATTACTTTTTGGCCCCCGGAGACCTCTCCGTCGTGCGCCGCGCCGCCATCGAGGGGGAGGTGGAGTTCCCCACGGGGCACTACCACGGCATCACCGTCACGCTCGACCCCGCCCTCGCACCTGACTGTTTGTCCTGCATTTTGCAGGATGTCGACGTCCGCCCCAGCGTGCTGGCGGAGAAGTTCTTCGCCGACTCGGAGTGCTTTGTCTCGCGTTCGTCGGCGCGCGTGGAGCACATCTTCTCTGAGCTCTACGCCGTGCCCGCCGGCATCCGCCGCGGCTACTTTAAGGTTAAGGTGCTCGAACTGCTGCTCTTTTTGAGTGCGCTCGATGTGGCGCACGAAAAGCACGGCTATACCGCCGCGCAGGTGCGCCTTGCGCGCGCGGCGCGCGACGCGCTGCTTGCAAGCACGGAGGACGACGTTACGATCTCCGCGCTTGCACAGGAGCTTGGCGCGTCGTCCTCGCAGCTCGCCGTGAGCTTTCGCGGCGTGTACGGCATGACGCCCGCGGCGTTTTTGCGCGCGCAGAAGATGCACAGTGCCGCGCAGCTCCTGCGCACGAGCGACCGCACGGTGCTCGATATCGCGGGGCAGTTCGGCTATGACAACGCCAGCAAGTTTGCCAAGGCCTTCCGCAGTGTGATCGGTGTGTCGCCGAGCGCGTACCGCGCGGGCGCGGACAGCGACAGCTGTGCGCCGACGGCGGAAAAGGCAGAATAAAATATTTTGGAGCCTCATCCGATCAATTTGGAGCGGATGGGGTTCTTCTTTTCGGGTATCCTAAGACACGTCAAGAGCGAGGACGCCGCTCCCTAAGAGTTAAAGAAATCTAACTTCTGGGGAGCCACCACCGAAACCAAAGGGGAGGGAAACGGGCATGTCTGAAGAGATCCTGGTGCGGCAGGGTGCGCCGACGTTGGCAGGTATCAAAACGGGCAGCCTCTTCCCTTGTCCTTGCGAAGATAAGGAAGCGCTCTTTGCGGACATCCGCCGCCTGAACCGTCTGCTTGTGCCAAAGGGCCTGTGTCTGCTGCCGATCCGTTTTCTGAAAGGACAGGTCCTTTTGTACCTGTACCGCCCCTCTGAGCTGCGGAGAGATTTGGAGAACGAACAGGCGGCCGAGATCCTGCACCACGCGGGCTACAATAGCGGCCACTGCGGACGCTGCATCGCAAACCTCGTTCGCCGATTCCGCGAGGGCGGCGAATTCCCCCATGAGGTCGGGCTTTTCCTCTCGTATCCGCCGGAGGACGTCAAGGGCTTCATCGACCACCGCGCTTGCAACTTCAAATGCGCGGGGCTGTGGAAGGTCTACGGCGACGAGAAGAAGGCGCGCGAGCTGTTCGCCCGCTTCAAAAAATGCACGGAGATCTACTGCGCACTCTGGGAGGCCGGCTCGGGCATCGAGCAGCTTGCCGTGGCAGTGTGATAGATACTGATTTATGAAAGGAACATACTAATATGAAAAAGACTGCTGTTGTTTATTGGAGCGGCACGGGCAACACCGAGGCCATGGCCAAGGCCGTCGCTGAGGGCATGGAGAGCGCGGGCGCGCAGGTCACGATGTTGACCCCTGACCAGGTCAAGGCCAGCGAGCTGAGCGCTTATGACGCGATCGCCTTCGGCTGCCCCGCCATGGGCAGCGAAGTGCTCGAGGAGATGGAGTTCCAGCCCATGTTTGACGAGGTCAAGCGCAGCCTTGGCGGCAAGAGCGCCGCGCTGTTCGGCTCCTACGGCTGGGGCGACGGCGAGTGGATGCGCGGCTGGGAAAAGGACTGCGATGATTCCGGCATCCGCCTTGTGTGCGAGAGCGTGACCTGCTGCGAAGCGCCTGATGACGCCGCGCTGGACGCCTGCCGCGCGCTGGGCAAGGAGCTGGCGAAGTGAGGATTCCTCTGTGGACGAAAAGCGCGCGATGAGGAAGCTCAGGCGGAAAGCACCTATGCTCGTTGCGCTTGCGGTCATCCTGCTGAGTCTTGCCATCGGCGGATGCCTGCCTTTTTGAAAACACGATGCGATGGAAGGCCGCGTACGGGGAGTGCGCGGCCTTCCGATTTTTATTTGCGCTGCCGAAACGGCAGATTTTTACTGATAAGTATTAGCATAACTTATAGATATGTAGATTATTATCAAAAAACTGATAAATAGGGCGAAGGCTTTCTCTCTTTTGCCGCATGGACGAAAAGAGCCCTCTGTGATACCATATTGCTTGTCAAGTTGAGCTCTTTGTAACTGACGGAAACGTGGGTCACCACAGGGGAGCAGAGAGCGTTTCTTGCTGAAATTCAGCAGCCGACCGTCTGGGCACTTCAACTGCACATCGAGGCAGTGGAGCGCCCATTTTTGCTTTTAAGGAGGCAGAACTATGCGAAAGGTAGCCGTTATTATGGGCAGCACGAGCGACCTGCCCGTCGCCGAGAAGGCGATCCAGACGCTCAAGGAATATGGGATCGAGACCGAGGTCCGCGTGTTATCCGCCCACCGGTGCCCGAACGAGGCAAGAGAATTTGCGGCGTCGGCACGGGAGAGCGGATTTTCTTGTATCATCGCGCTCGCGGGCATGGCCGCGCACTTGGCCGGCGCGATGGCCGCGAATACGACGCTTCCCGTCATCGGCGTGCCGTGCAGCGGCGCGAAGCTCGACGGCATGGACGCGCTGCTCTCGACCGTCCAGATGCCGAGCGGCATCCCCGTTGCCACCGTCGCTATCGACGGGGCGAAAAACGCCGCCATCCTTGCCGTCCAGATCATGGCTGTGAGCGACGAGGGCCTTGCCCACAAGCTCCAGGCCGCACGTGACGAGGGCACCGCCGCTGTCCTGAAGGCGGACGAAGAGCTTCGCGAGCGCTACAAAAACTGAGCAAAACAAAAAGCATCACCGATCAAACAACAAATCGATCATTTATTCATTATTTATAAAGGAGAACAGACAATGAAACTCGTTTATACCGGAAAGACCAAGAATGTGTACGTACTGGACAATGGCAACTACCTTCTCAAGTTTAAGGACGACTGCACCGGCAAGGACGGTGTGTTCGATCCGGGCGAGAACAGCGTGGGCCTGACCATCGAGGGTGTGGGCAACGTCAACCTGCGCATGACCAAGCACTTCTTTGAAAAGATCAACGCCGCCGGCATCCGCACCCACTTTGTTTCCGCGGACCTGAAGGAGACCACGATGGAGGTCCTGCCCGCGAAGGTCTTCGGCCACGGCCTCGAGGTCATCTGCCGTCTCAAGGCGGTGGGCAGCTTCCGCCGCCGCTACGGCGAGTACATCGAAGAGGGCGCGGATCTTCCCTCCTATGTCGAAATGACCTTCAAGAACGACGCGCTGGGCGATCCCCTCGTGACGAAGGACGCGCTCGCGGCGCTGAACGTCATGACCGAGCAGCAGTATGACGAGATCAAGGCCATGACGCAGAAGATCACCAAGATCGTTGCCGATGACCTGAGCGAGAAGGGCCTCGTCCTCTATGACATCAAGTTTGAGTACGGCTACGCGCCCGACGGCAGCGTGATGCTCATCGACGAGATCTCCTCGGGCAATATGCGCGTTTATCGCGACGGCAAGTACATCGACCCCATGACGCTCTCTGAGCTGTTCTTTGCGTAATGGGCGGCTTTTTTGGCGCGGTATCTGACCGCAATGTCGCCCTGGACGTCTTTTTCGGCACGGACTACCATTCCCACCTCGGCACACGCCGGGGTGGTATGGTTCTCTTTGACAAGGAAGAGGGCTTCCAGCGGCAGATCCATAATATTGAGAACACGCCCTTTCGGACGAAGTTCGAGCGCGATCTTGCGGATTTCCGTGGTCACGCGGGCCTTGGCTGCATCAGCGACAGCGACCCCCAGCCGCTGCTCGTGCGCTCGCATCTGGGCCTCTACGCCATTGTAACGGTCGGCATCATCAACAATGCCGACGAGCTGGTGCAGGACTATCTTTCCGAAAAGGGCCAGCAGTTCCTCACGCTGAGCAGCGGCCGCGTGAATGTCACCGAGCTGACCGCGGCGCTCATCAACCAGAAGGACGACCTTGCCTCCGGCATCCTCCATGCCCAGGAGGTTATCGACGGCTCCATGACGATCCTCATCCTCACGGAAGAGGGCGAGATCATCGCCGCGAGAGACAGCATGGGCCGCCTTCCCGTGCTCATCGGTCAGCGCGAGGACGGCTACTGCGTGTCGTTTGAGTCCTTCGCCTACCATAAGCTCGACTATCAGGATGCCTACGAGCTTGGCCCTCGGGAGATCGTCCGCCTGAACGCGAGAGGGTTTGAAACGCTCTCACCTGCGGGCAAGCAGATGAAGATCTGCGCCTTCCTGTGGACCTATTACGGCTATCCGAACTCCAACTACGAAGGCGTGAACGTCGAGCTGATGCGCTATCGCAACGGCGCGATCATGGCGCGCGACGAGGAAGCGCGCGGCGGCGTGCCCGATGTTGACTTCGTCGCCGGTGTGCCGGATTCCGGCGTGCCGCACGCCATGGGCTATGCAAACCAAAGCGGCAAGCCCCTTGCGCGCCCCTTCGTCAAGTATACCCCGACCTGGCCGCGCTCGTTCATGCCCGAGGATCAGCAGGTGCGCAGCAAAGTGGCGCGCATGAAGCAGATCCCCGTGCCGGAGCTGATCGAGGGCAAGAAACTCCTCTTTGTGGACGACTCCATCGTGCGCGGCACGCAGCTTCGTGAAACGGTCGAATTCCTGTACAGCGCCGGCGCGTCGGAGGTGCATATGCGCTCGGCCTGTCCGCCCATCATGTATCCCTGCCGTTACCTGAACTTCTCGCGCGGCAACAGCCCCATGGATCTGCTGGCGCGCCGCATGGTGCAGCAGCTGGAGGGCAACGAGGGGCAAAAGCATCTGGAAGAATACGCCGACAGCAGCTGCGAACGCGGAAAGTGTCTGCTGCACGCCATCTGCGAGCAGTTCGGCTTTGATTCGCTGTCCTACCAGTCCCTTGAGGGAATGTTGGAGGCGATCGGTATTGACAGGGAACAGGTCTGCACCTATTGCTGGACCGGAAAGGAATAACAATATGGGCATTTCTCATTCGGAAGCATACGCGGCCGCCGGCGTGAATATCGAGGCCGGCTACGAGGGCGTCAAGCTGATGAAAAAGCACGTCCAGCGCACCATGATCCCGGGCGTTGTGTCCGATATCGGCGGCTTTGGCGGCCTGTTTGCGCCTGATCTTACTGGTATGAGCGAGCCCGTGCTCGTCTCGGGCACGGACGGCGTGGGCACGAAGCAGCGCATCGCGCAGCTGATGAACAAGCACGACTCCGTCGGCATCGACTGCGTTGCCATGTGCGTCAACGACATCATCTGCTGCGGCGCGAAGCCCATCTTCTTCCTCGACTACATTGCCATCGGCAAGAACGAGCCGGAGAAGGTCGCAACGCTCGTCTCCGGCGTGGCCGAGGGCTGCGTGCAGTCCGGCTGCGCGCTCATCGGCGGCGAGACCGCCGAACACCCCGGCACCATGGCTGCCGACGACTACGACCTTGCGGGCTTCGCCGTCGGCATTGTCGACCGCGCGAAGATCATCGACCACGACCGCATGCGTCCGGGCGACGTTGTGATCGCGCTCACCTCGAGCGGCATCCACTCCAACGGCTATTCCCTCGTGCGCAAGGTCTTCAACGTTGAGCACGCGGACCTCGGCGCATATGTCGACGAGCTCGGCTGCACGCTGGGCGAAGAGCTGCTGCGCCCGACGAAGATCTATGTCAAGCCCGTTCTCGCCGCGATGGACGTGGCCGACGTCCACGGCGTCAGCCACATCACAGGCGGCGGCTTCTACGAAAATATCCCCCGCTGCATCCCCGACGGCCTGTGCGCGAAGATCGACAAGTCCTCTCTCCGCACGCCGCCGATCTTCTCAATGCTCCAGCGCATGGGCAGCATCCCCGAGCACGACATGTTCAACACCTACAACATGGGCGTCGGTATGACGATGATCGTCGCCAAAGATGACGCCGACAAGGCGCTTGCCGCCCTCAAGGAAAACGGCCAGGACGCCTACGTGATCGGCGAGGTCGTGAGCGGGGAAGAGAAGGTCGCACTATGCTGAAAAGCGCGCGCATCGCGGTGTTCGTCTCGGGCGGCGGCACGAATTTACAAGCCTTGCTCGACGCGCAGAGAGACGGCAAAATTCCACACGGCGAGATCGCGCTCGTCATTTCCTCTCAGGCATGCGCCTACGCGCTCGAACGCGCGGAAAAGGCGAACGTCCCCGCGCACACCGTGCCGTCGAGCCTCATCCAGCACGACTTTGAGGCGGCGATCGAGCTTCTGCTCGAGCAGTACAAGATCGATGTTATCGTCCTCGCGGGCTTTTTGAGCATCCTGAGCGAGAACTTCACGAAAAAGTGGCCGCGCCGCATTCTGAATATCCATCCGTCGCTGATCCCGTCGTTCTGCGGCAGGGGCATGTACGGCTTAAAGGTGCACGAGGCTGCGCTCGCGCGCGGCGTGAAGGTCACGGGCGCGACGGTGCACTTTGTCAACGAAATTCCCGACGGCGGCGAGATCATCCTGCAAAAAGCGGTCGAGATCGAAGAGGGCGACACGCCCGAGACCTTACAGCGCCGCGTGATGGAGCAGGCCGAATGGAAGCTCCTGCCGCGCGCGACGGAGCTTGTCTGCCGCGCCATCACAGAAGAGGAGAACTGAAATGGTCGACTTTTTGCACTTTCTGAAAAATACGTCTTATCCCGGCCGCGGCATTTTAGTCGGCAAGGATCGAGTCTATTATTTCATCATGGGCCGCAGCGAGAACAGCCGCAACCGCGTCTTTGTCAAGACCGACGACGGCATCCGCACCGAGGCCTTTGACCCCGCCAAGCTCGCCGACCCGAGCCTCATCATCTATCACCCCGTCCGCACGATGGGCAGCGACCTCGTTGTGACGAACGGCGACCAGACCGACACGATCTGCGAGCACGGCGACTTCCGCCGCGGCCTGATGACGCGCGAGTACGAGCCCGACGAGCCGAACTGGACGCCGCGCATTTCCGCCATCGTGCATGAGGACGGCTCGTTCGAGATGTCCATCCTCAAGCATAACAACGGCCGGTGCCTGCGCGAGTTCTTCTGCTACGAGGGCTGCGACGCGGACAAGGCCTACTTCATCAGCACCTATCAGGGCGACGGCATGCCGCTGCCGACATTTGCGGGCGAGCCGATGGAGGTGAGCGTCCCCAGCCCCGAAGAGGTCTGGGACGCGCTCAACGAGGACAACAAGGTGTCCCTTTACGCGAACGTGAACGGCGAAGTCAAGCTGTTCAACAAGAATTTAGGCGATTGAGGAGAACGATATGAACGAGCTCGAACTCAAATATGGCTGCAACCCCAACCAGAAGCCTGCGCGCGTCTTTATGAAAGACGGCGGCGACCTGCCGTTCACCGTGCTGAACGGCAAGCCAGGCTACATCAATCTGCTCGATGCCTTCAACTCCTTCCAGCTCGTGCGCGAGCTTAAGGAGGCCACGGGCCTGCCCGCTGCGGCGAGCTTCAAGCACGTCTCTCCCGCGGGAGCGGCGCTCGGCCTGCCGCTCGACGAGGTGGACAAGCAGATTTACTTTGTTGAGCCTGACGAGGCCCTTTCGCCCATCGCCTGCGCCTACATCCGCGCCCGCGGCGCGGACCGCCTCTGCTCCTATGGTGACTGGGCGGCGCTCTCCGACGAGTGCGACGCCGCGACGGCGGAATATCTGAAAGGCGAGGTCTCCGACGGCATCATCGCCCCCTCGTTCAGCGAGGAGGCGCTTGCCATCCTAAAGACGAAAAAGGGCGGCAAGTACAACATCGTGCAGATGGACCCCGCCTACATTCCCGCCCCGCAGGAGCAGAAGGACGTCTTCGGCGTCACGTTCGAGCAGGGCCGCAACAACTGCAAGATCGACGAGTCGCTGCTTGCGAACATCGTCACCGAAAATAAGAATCTTCCCGATGACGCGAAGCGCGACATGATCGTTTCGCTCATTACGCTCAAATACACGCAGTCGAACTCCGTCTGCTACGCCAAGGACGGCCAGACCATCGCTGTCGGCGCCGGCCAGCAGAGCCGCATCCACTGTACGCGCCTTGCCGGCAGCAAGGCGGACAACTGGTATCTCCGCCGCCACCCGAAGGTGCTTGCGCTGCCGTTTGTGGACGGTATCCGCCGCCCTGACCGCGACAACGCCATTGATGTTTATATTTCCGACGAGTGCGACGACGTTTTGGCCGACGGTGCATGGCAGCGCGTCTTCAAGGAGCGCCCCGAGCCGCTGACGGTGCAGGAGCGCAAGGATTGGGTCGCCCGCCAGAGCGGCGTGACCGTCGGCTCCGACGCGTTCTTCCCGTTCGGCGACAATGTTGAGCGCGCGAGAAAGAGCGGCGTCACCTACATCGCGGAACCCGGCGGCTCGATCCGCGACGACAACGTCATCGAGACCGCGAATAAATACGGCATCACCATGGCCTTTACCGGACAGAGATTGTTCCATCACTAAAAGGAGGAACGAAACGAATGAAACTCATGGTCATCGGCGGCGGAGGCCGCGAACACGCCATTATCAAGAAGTTAAAAGAAAATCCCGCAGTTGAGGAAATTTACTGCCTGCCCGGTAACGGCGGCATCGCCGCCGACGCGGTCTGCGTGCCGGAGATCGGCGCAAAGGACATCCCCGCGCAGGTCGAATTTGCGAAAGCGCACCGGATCGACTACGCCGTCGTCGCGCCGGATGATCCACTGGCCCTCGGCGCGGTGGACGCGCTGACCGAGGCGGGCATCCCGTGCTTCGGCCCCGACAAAAAGGCCGCCATCATCGAGGCGAGCAAGGCCTTTTCCAAGGATCTGATGAAAAAGTACGGCATCCCCACGGCGAAGTACGAGCTCTTCACCGAGGCGGAGGCCGCCTGCGCCTATATTGAGGCGCAGGGCGCGCCCATCGTCGTCAAGGCCGACGGTCTGGCGCTCGGCAAGGGCGTCATCGTCGCGCAGACGGTGGAGGAAGCAAAGGCCGCCGTTCGCTCCATGATCGAGGACAAGGCCTTCGGTCAGAGCGGCGCGCGCGTCGTCATCGAGGAGTTCATGGAGGGGCCCGAGGTCTCCGTTCTGAGCTTTACCGACGGCGAAACCGTTGTTCCCATGGTGTCCTCCATGGACCACAAGTGCGCGCTCGACGGCGACAAGGGCCCGAACACCGGCGGTATGGGCACGATCGCGCCGAACCCCTACTATACGGAGAAGATCGCGGACGAGTGCATGGAGACGATCTTCCTGCCCACCATCCGCGCGATGAAGGCCGAGGGCCGCCCCTTCAAGGGCTGCCTGTACTTCGGCCTGATGCTCACAAAGGACGGCCCGAAGGTCGTGGAGTACAACTGCCGCTTCGGCGATCCCGAGACGCAGGTCGTGCTGCCGCTTCTCAAGTCCGACCTGCTCACGGTCATGCAGGCAACGACGAACGGCACGCTCAAGGATGTGTCCGTCGAATTTTCGACCGATTCCGCCTGCTGCGTCGTCCTCGCCTCGAACGGGTACCCCAAGAAGTACGAGAGCGGCTTCCCCATCACGATGAGCGAAGAGGCCGCTGCACACACCTACGTCGCGGGCGCGAAGAAAGACGGAGACAGGCTCCTGACCGCGGGCGGCCGCGTGCTCGGCGTTACCGCCGTCGCCCCCGCGCTCGAGGAGGCCGTGAAGGAGGCCTACCGTTTATCGTCCGAGGTCGATTTTGCCAACAAATACTGCCGCAGCGACATTGGCCGCCGAGCCCTCGCCGCGCAAAAGGAGAGAGAGTAAATGGTCTATCGCGTCTGTGTTGAAAAAAAGCCCGGCCTTGCGCCCGAGTGCGCGAGCCTTCTTTCCGACTGCCGCTCGTTTCTGGACCTCAAGAGTCTTGAAAGCGTGCGCATCTGGAACCGCTACGACGTCGAGGGCATCGACGAGACTCTGTTTGCCTATGCCACAAATACCGTTTTCTCCGAGCCGCAGCTCGACCTGACGAGCGGGGAGATCGACGCGAGCGGCGCTGCCGCCGTCTTTGCCGTCGAGCCGCTGCCCGGCCAGTTTGACCAGCGCGCGGACAGCGCGGCGCAGTGCATCCAGCTCCTCAGCCAGGGCGAGCGCCCGCGCATCCGCACGGCGAAGGTCTACGCGCTCTACGGCACGCTCTCTGAAAAGGACGTCGAGGCCGTCAAGCACCACGTTATCAACCCCGTCGAGAGTCGCGAGGCCTCGCTTGCAAAGCCCGAGACGCTCGAAGAGAACCTCTCCGAGCCCAAGAGCGTCGCATCGGTCGACGGCTTTACCGGGATGGATGAATCGGCGCTCTCGGCGCTTCTTTCGTCCATGGGCCTTGCGATGGACTTAGACGACCTCAAGACCTTGCAGGCCTATTTCCGCGACGAAGAGCACCGCGACCCCACCGTGACCGAGGTGCGCGTCGTCGACACCTACTGGTCCGATCACTGCCGCCACACGACGTTCTCTACGCATTTGGACGAGGTCAGCATCGAGAATCCCGCCGTCAAGGATGCGTATGACCGCTACCTCGCCGCGCGCGAGGAGGTCTACGGCATCGAGAAGGCCGCCAAGCGCCCCCAGACGCTCATGGACATCGCGACCATCGGCACCAAGACGCTCAAGAAACGAGGCCTTCTCCCCGAGCTCGACGAGAGCGAGGAGATCAACGCCTGCTCTATCCACGTTCCCGCCAAGGTGAACGGCGAGGAGCAGGACTGGCTGCTGATGTTCAAAAACGAGACCCACAACCACCCCACCGAAATTGAACCCTTCGGCGGCGCGGCCACCTGCATCGGAGGCTGCATCCGCGACCCGCTCTCCGGCCGCGCTTATGTCCATCAGGCGATGCGCGTCACCGGCGGCGGCGACCCGCGAAAGACGCTCGCGGAGACGCTTCCCGGAAAGCTCCCCCAGCGCAAGCTGGCGCAGACCGCGGCGGCGGGATATTCGTCCTACGGCAACCAGATCGGCCTTGCCACGGGCCATGTCGCCGAGCTCTACCACGAGGGCTACATTGCCAAACGCCTTGAGTGCGGCGCGGTCGTCGCCGCGGCGCCCGCCAAGAACGTTGTGCGCGAGCGTCCCGCCCCGGGCGACGTCGTTATCTTGCTCGGCGGCCGCACGGGCCGTGACGGCATCGGCGGCGCGACCGGTTCGTCGAAGAGCCACGATATGAAGTCCCTCACCACCATGGCGAGCGAGGTCCAGAAGGGCAACGCGCCCGAAGAGCGCAAGATCCAGCGCTTGTTCCGAAACGGCGAGGTCACCCGCCTCATCAAGCGCTGCAACGACTTCGGCGCGGGCGGTGTGTCTGTCGCCATCGGCGAGCTGGCCGACGGCCTCGAGATCGAGCTCGACGCCGTGCGCAAGAAGTATGAGGGCCTCGACGGTACCGAGCTTGCGATCTCCGAATCGCAGGAGCGCATGGCCGTCGTCGTCGCGCCGGAGGATGAGGCGAAGTTCATCGCCGCTGCGCAGGCCGAAAACCTGGAGGCCTACCGCGTGGCCGTCGTGACTGAGAGCCCCCGCATGGTCATGCACTGGCGCGGCCAGACGGTCGCCGACCTCTCGCGCGCCTTCCTCGATACGAACGGCGCAGTCAAGCACGCAAGCATTCGCGTGGAAGCGAGAAAGAAACAGGCGGAGTCCGCTTGCGCGCCGTGCACGCTGCGCGATATGGCGGGCAGCCTCAAGAGCGCGTCCCGCCGCGGTCTCACCGAGCGCTTCGACTCCACCGTCGGTGCGTTCTCGCTGCTCATGCCCTTTGGCGGCAAGACGCAGCGTACCCCCTCGCAGGCGATGGCGGCGCTGCTGCCGGTGCTGCCGGGTAGCAAGACCGAGCAGGGCAGCGTGATGGCCTGGGGCTGCGACCCCGACGCACTGAGCGCCGATCCTTACACGGGCGCGCACAGCGCGGTCTACACCTCGGTCGCAAAGATCGTCGCCGCGGGCGCCGATTATCACAAGGCATATCTCACCTTGCAGGAATTTTTTGAAAAGCTCCGCAATGAGCCCGTGCGCTGGGGCAAGCCTTTTGCCGCGCTCCTCGGTGCGCTGGACGCGCAGCTTAAGCTCGGCGCCGCCGCCATCGGCGGTAAGGACTCGATGTCCGGCACGTTCTTAGACCACGACGTCCCGCCGACGCTCATCTCGTTCGCCATTGCACCGGTGTGCGCGGGCGAGCTTGTGACGACTGACTTCAAGTCCGCCGGTCACGGCGTTTATCTCTTCTACGGCGGCACGGCGGAGCAGAAGACCGCCGCGTGGGAGCGCTTCACCGCGCTCGCCCGCGCGGGCAAGGCCGCAAGCGCCTGGGCCGTTGAAAACGGCCTTGCCGAGGCGGTGATGAAGATGTCGCTTGGCAACGAGGTCGGCTTTGCCGCGGCTTCGACCGCTCTCGACTGGTACCGGCCCATGCCCGGCGCGATCGTCGCCGAGCTCACCGAGGAAATTCCCGACGCCGTCTGCATCGGCATCACGACGGCGGAGAAGACGATCACCATCGGCAATGACGAGGCGAGCATTTCTGAGCTGCTGGCCCTGAACGACGCCGTCCTCGAATCCGTCTATCCGACGAAGACGCAGGACGCCGGCACGGTCGAGTGCTTTACCTGTGAAACGGAAAAGCGCGCCGCGCCCGCTGTCAAGATCGCGCGTCCGAAGGCGCTGATCCCCGTCTTCCCCGGCACAAACTGCGAGTACGACACCCAGCGCGCCCTGCTCGAAGCAGGCGCGGACGCCGAGCAGTTCATCATCCGCAACTTAACGAGCGCCGACGTTGCTGACAGCGTCGAGCGCTTTGCCAAGGCCGTCAAGGATAGCCAGATCATCGTCATCCCCGGCGGCTTCTCCGGCGGCGACGAGCCCGACGGCAGTGCCAAGCTCATCACGGCGTTCTTCCGCAACGCCGCGGTCAAGGAGCAGGTCACGGACCTCCTCGAAAAGCGCGACGGATTGATGCTTGGCGTGTGCAACGGCTTCCAGGCGCTCATCAAGCTCGGTCTCGTTCCCTATGGCAAGATCATGGACACCGACGCTGATTTCCCGACGCTCACCTACAACGTCATCGGCCGCCACCAGTCCCGTCTGGTCCGCACGCGCGTGTGCTCCAACAAGTCCCCCTGGCTTGCGGGTACGAAGGTCGGCGACATTTACACCGTGCCCATTTCGCACGGCGAGGGCCGCTTCCTCGCATCCGAAGAGCTTGTGAAGAAGCTCGCCGAAAACGGCCAGATCGCCACACAGTACGTAGACCTTGACGGGTATGCTACAATGGATGCAGCATTCAACCCCAACGGCTCGATTTGTGCCATCGAGGGTATCACCTCGCCCGATGGCCGTGTATTCGGCAAGATGGGGCACACCGAGCGCATCGGCAAGGAGCTTTACCGCAACGTTCCCGGACAGTATGAGATGGAGCTGTTCACCTCTGCCGTGCGCTATTTCAAGTAATTTAAGAAGAGAGGAGCAGACCAAATGGCTTATTATTATCCCGAACCGTCTCACACGTTCAGCGAATATCTGCTCGTCCCCGGTTACACGTCCGAGGACTGCATTCCTGACAACGTCTCGCTCAAAACGCCCCTCGTGCGCTACCGCAAGGGGCAGGAGGAGTGCCCCATCAGCCTGAATATCCCGATGGTCTCGGCCATCATGCAGTCGGTGTCGAACGACACGCTGGCCATCGCGCTGGCCAAAGAGGGCGGCCTTTCGTTCATCTTCGGCTCCCAGTCCATCGAGAGCGAGGCCGAGATGGTGCGCCGCGTGAAAAGCAATAAGGCGGGCTTTGTGCCGTCAGCCTCGAACCTGACAAGCGAGCACACGCTGGCCGATGTTTTGGCCCTCAAGGAGAAAAACGGCTTCTCGACCGTCGCCATCACCGAGGATGCGACGCCCAACGGCAAGCTCCTCGGCATCGTGACGAGCCGCGACTACCGCGTGAGCCGCATGAGCACTGATTTGAAGGTGCGCGAGTTCATGACTCCGCGCGAAAAGCTCGTCACCGCTCCTGCGTCGACCACGCTCAAGGAGGCTAACGACATCATCTGGGAGCACAAGCTCAACGCGCTGCCCATCGTGGATGAAAACGACCACCTGCTCTACTTCGTCTTCCGCAAGGACTACGCCGAGCACAAGGAGCACCCCCTCGCGCTTCAGGACGACAAGAAGCGCTACCTCGTCGGCGCGGGCATCAACTCCCGCGACTACGCCGAGCGCATCCCCGCGCTCGTGGAGGCCGGCGCGGATGTGCTGTGCATCGACTCGTCGGAGGGCTACTCCGTCTGGCAGAAGAAGGTCATCGACTACGTGCGCGCGAACTACGGCAATACCATCAAGATCGGCGCGGGCAATGTCGTCGACCGCGACGGCTTCCGCTTCCTCGCCGAGAGCGGCGCGGACTTTGTCAAAGTCGGCATCGGCGGCGGCTCCATCTGCATCACGCGCGAAACGAAGGGTATCGGCCGCGGCCAGGCCACCGCGCTCATTGAGGTGAGCGCCGCGCGCGACGAATACTTCCGCGAGACCGGCGTGTATGTCCCCATCTGCTCCGACGGCGGCATCGTGCACGACTATCACATGACGCTCGCGCTCGCCATGGGCGCGGACTTCCTGATGCTGGGCCGCTACTTCGCTCGCTTCGACGAATCGCCGACGAACAAGCTGCTTGTCAACGGCGTGTACGTCAAGGAATACTGGGGCGAAGGCTCGAACCGCGCGCGCAACTGGCAGCGTTACGACCTCGGCGGCAAGACGGGCCTTGCGTTTGAAGAGGGCGTGGATTCCTACGTCACCTACGCGGGCTCCCTGCAGGATAACGTCGCAAGAAGCCTTTACAAGGTCAAGTCGACCATGTGCAACTGCGGCGTGACCACGATCCCCGACCTGCAAAAGAACGCGAAGCTCACGCTCGTCTCCGCCACCAGCATCGTCGAGGGCGGCTATCACGACGTTACGCTGCGCGCCACGAACGCCAGCAACAACTAAACAGCGCAAAGAACAACAAAAAGCGGTTCCCAAACGGGAACCGCTTTTTTGAGCACTGAGATCAAAATACCATCGTCAGGAAGCTGTAGAGCAGCTTGCAGCCGTAGAAAACGATGATCACGCCGCAGACCTTGTTGATGACAACGAGCGTTTTGGGCGTGAAATTGTCGCTGAAAAGCGAGATGAGCAGCGTCAGCCCCGTGAACCACAGGCAGGACGCGAGCGCCACGCCGCTGATAAACGACGTGCTCTGCGCCGCGGGCAGCGTCACGTAGAACGCGCCGAGCATCATCGTTCCGTCGATGAGTGCCTGCGGGTTGAACCATGTGACCACACAGGCGGACGAGATGGTCTTGGGGATCGAGTCCGCGGTCCGGCTGCGGTCAATCTCCTCCGCCTTGGCGCGCAGGAGGCCGACGCCGATATACAGCACGATCAGGCTGCCGAGCAGCAGGATGACCATTTGCAGCCATTCATAGCGCTGCATGACCGCGCCCACGCCGAAAAAGCACGCGAGCGCGAGCGTCACGTCGAAAAAGATGACGATGAGCGCCGTCAAAAGTGCGCGCTTTCGCGTGTGCGTCAGCGCCGAGTTGATGACGAATAAATTTTGCAGCCCGATGGGCGCGACGTATGCAAGCCCCATCGTAAGGCCCTGTAAAAAGTATTTCACTGCCGCCGCGTCCTTACTTTTTGAACGTCACGCACGCCTGCGAGGCGGTTTTGCCGTCCGGCTTGACGATGCCGATGCGGCACGTGCCGTCATCGAGTGACTTCTTGTAGACCGTCAGCGCCTCACCCTCGAAGCATGGCGTTGAGTAGTGTAGCTCGACCGATTGAATATTACCGCTCGCGAGCTCCTTTGCCGAAAAGCAGTCGAGCAGCAGGCGCACATAGGCCACGTTGTTCATGTGGTGGCCGAGGTCGATGTCCGTCGACCGCACGGCGTAGTGCGAGAAAAGGCCGGCGTCCTCAAACTTTTCATGGAAGCGCTGCAATTTTTCGGGGATGGCCGTCTCGGCGGGGAAGGGGTAGTCCTTCGGGAAGCCCGAGTCGCCAAAGCGGATGATCTTCTGCTCCGGTCCTAAGATGGCCCACTCGGTCTTGCCGCGGGCAATGACCGCCTCACCGCGCGAGAGTGTGTAACTGCGGTACGTGCGTACGTCGCGCTCGCTGCACGCCTCCGCCCACGTGCGCACCGTGAGTTCGTCCATCAGGTACGCGCGCTCAAAGAGATCGACGCGCGTGTGGACCGTGAGCCAGAATTCACCCTTTTTCGCCATCGCGCTGCTGCCGACGCCCAGCACCTCCGCGTGCTGCGCTGCGATGCCCTGAAAAATCGTAAACGCCGCCAACGGCGACAGCGCGCCCGACGCGTCACAGTAGTCGGGCGTGACGGTAAGACGTTTTTCAAAAAAGCTCTCCATGCAGTTCTCCTTTGAATTTGTCGTTTTCTTAACGATAAGTATAGCATGGAATTGGTATTGCCTCAAGCGGGCAAAATGACCCATGCGTTAAAAAAGCTCCACATTGTGGAGCGTTGTTTCCGCACAGGTGCGGAGGGGAAGGCAGCGCCGTCGGCGCTGCACGAATCAAAGGGGATATTCTCTTTCGCGAAAGAGAATATCCCCTTTGGAACCCCAAGAGAAAGGCTTTTGATTGGCAGTCTCTGGCTTGAATGACTTTTATGCCTCTGGAATGGGAGTGCCTGCCAAGTGATGAATCTAAACGATTTGTCTTACTTCTATCTCCGCTGCCGCTCTGCCAGTCTCGTAGAAGTGCAGCCTAATTTCCGTCTACCGCCAGTCTCATCAGTGCGGCGAGCGCAGCAATGCCGCATTTCGCAGGCAGTCTGCCGCCAAGGTAGCGTCACTCGCGCCTCACGATAGTAAGGCGCGGTTGCTGGTCAGTAACGAATCGCAGGGATTCATGGCGAAGCCATGTACACCGCACTTACTTTGCGCAGCGCATGCAGTCATTCAAGCCCAAAGCTGCCAATGTGCGGGGTCAAGGGGCAAGGCCCCTTGCGTTCTCTTGGGGGATTTAAAGGGGGTCATTCTCTCACGTGAGAGAATGACCCCCTTTATTCGCACTCCCTGCGCGGCACAGGGAATAAGGAGCAGCACTTTGTGCTGCAATTTTATTCCGATAAAAGAATTCTATCGTTATCAAGCTCATGTCCGGCACCTGCTTTGAACCGTGCGATGAGATCGTCGACTCCCATCCCCGCGCGTTCACTGCCCGCGACGTCGAGCACAATGCGCCCGTCCGCCATCATCAGTGTGCGGTTGCCGAGCTCAAGTGCCTGATGCATGTTGTGCGTGACCATCAGGCAGGTGATGTGACTTTCCGCCACGACGCGGCGGGTGAGGTCGAGCACCTTTTCCGCCGTTGCGGGGTCGAGCGCCGCGGTGTGCTCGTCAAGAAGTAAGAGCTGCGGCGGTACCATCGTCGCCATCAGCAGCGTGAGCGCCTGACGCTGGCCGCCGGAGAGCAGGCCCACGGGGTTTTTCATGCGGTCCTCAAGGCCCATGTCGAGCTGCTTGAGCTGCTCGGCGAAGAAATCCTTGTCCTTCTTGCTGATGCGGCTGAACGGATTGCCGTGCGCCGCGCGCAGGTACGCGAGCGCAAGGTTTTCTTCGATCGTCATGCTCGGCGCGGTGCCGCGCAGGGGGTCCTGAAAGAGACGCCCGATGCGGCGGGAGCGCTCGTGCTCGGGCATGAAGGTGATGTCCTTGCCCGCGAGCGAAATGCTGCCCTCGTCGGCATAAAAGCTGCCCGCGATGGCGTTGAAGAGCGTCGACTTGCCCGCTCCGTTCGAGCCGACGATGGTGACGAAATCGCCCTCGTCCAAATGCAGGGAAAGGGAAGAAAGAGCCTTTTTTTCATTCACCGTGCCGGGGTTGAAGGTCTTGGAGAGATTTTGAATGTCCAGCATCTTACACGCCCTCCTTATTTCTGGCGGCCATTTTGCGCTTCTGGAATGTCGCCCACTTCTGGATGCTCGGCGCGGCAATGGCCAGCGCCACAATGATGGCCGTCAGGAGCTTCAGGCACTCGACGGGCACGATCTTCGTGTAGAATACGATGGCGTAGATGAAGCGGTAAACGATCGAGCCGAGAATCGCGGCGATGACGCCCTTTTTGACGCTTCTGCGCCCGAGCAGCGTCTCGCCGATGATGAGGCAGGCGAGGCCGATGACGACGATGCCCGTGCCGGAGTTGATGTCCACAGTCTTCTGATACTGGCCGACGATCGCGCCGGAGAGCGCCGTGAGCATGTTGGCAAGGCACAGGCCGACCGTGATCGTGAACGACGGATTCAGCGACGAGGCACGCACCATGTCGGGGTTATCGCCCGTGGCGCGGATGGAAAGACCCATGCGCGTGCCGAGAAACAGCACCAGCAGAAGACCGGCCAGGATCGTGACGAACGCTGCGAGCAGCAGCTCGTACCACTCGCCGCCGATGCCGGTCTCGCGCAGCATCGTGAAGACGGTCTTGCCGCCAAGCAAGCTCTGGTTGGATTTCCAGCCCATGGCCATCAGGTTCACGGTGTAAAGGCCGGTGTTCGTGACGATACCGGCGAGGATCGACGGCACGCCGAGCTTCGTCTGCAAAAACGCGGTGACAAAGCCCGCGCACGCGCCCGCGAACATCGCGGTGAAGATGGCGAGGACAGGGTGTCCCGCGGCCGTCACGGTGACGGACACGGCCGCGCCGAGGACGAAGCAGCCGTCGGTCGTCAGATCGGCGATGTCGAGGATGCGGTAGCTTAAAAACAGCGCCATCGCGACCAGGGCGTAGAGGAAGCCCAGCTCAAGGGCGGTCTGCGTGATGATGAGCATGGGAAAATTCTCCTTTCAGGCCAATTTCCCCCGACGGAAGGTCGGGGGAAAGGCAGTTCATTTGCGGGGAAGTGATATTTCTTAGTCCTTGGTGGTCGTGACCTCGACAACGGTGCCCATGCTGTCGAAGCAGGAGTAGTCAAGGCTCATCGCGGCGGCGGTGTCGGTGTTGACGGTGATGATGCCGCCGTCCATCAGGTAGTAGTCCTCCATGGCGTCCATGCCGTCGGTGATGGCGGAGTAGGCGAGGTCGGCGGTCTTGGCGCCGAGGTCGGTGTAGTTCACGCCGCAGGTGGCGTAAGCGCCGTTGCGGACGAAGGAGTCAGCGCCGGTGTAGTGGGGGATGCCGGCCTTGGCGAGGTCCTCATAGATGGCGAGCTCGGCGGCCATGATGACGTTGTCAGTCGGGGTGAAGACGGCGTCCACACCATCGGCGATCAGCGCGGAAGCGGCAGCGACGACTTCGTCGTTCGTGTTCGCGGTCTGCTCAACGTACTCGATGCCCTTGGCGTCGAGGTAGGCCTTCGCGTCGGCGATGGGCTTGGTGGAGTTGGGCTCAGAGAGGGAGTAGAGCAGGCCAACCTTGGCGACGTCCGGGTTCTGGGCGAACATCATGTCCATGATGAAGCTGGTGTTCAGCGCGTCGCTCGTGCCGGTCACATAGTCGATGCCCGTCAGGCTCGCGGCCTCGGGATCGGAGACGGCGGCATAAACAACGGGGGTCTTGGTGTCCTCAGCGGAGAGGGCAGAGATCTGCGCGGCGGTCGTCGCGATGGGGATGATGGCGTCGACCTGATCGGCGATCGCCTGATCGGACAGCTGCTTTAAGATGGTCTGGTCGTTCTGGCCGGAGGTGATGTCGTACTCGATGGTCACATTATTGTCGGCTGCGATCTTGTCGAGCTCGGCGGCCACAGCGTTCGCAATCTCGTCGAGAGAGGCGTGGTCGAGCTGCTTGATGATGGCGACCTTGTAGGTCTTGCCGCTTTCGTCGCCGCCCTGCTGGGCGTCGTTGCTGCTGTCGTCGCTCTTGCTGCCGCACGCGGCCAGAGACAGGGTCATCGCACCGGCGAGGGCCAGGGTCAGAAGCTTTTTCACCATGTTGTTTTTCATTTTGTTTTCCTCCAAATTTATTTGATTTCGGGTGGCAGATGAGGTCCTGGTTTGCCGGAACAGGAGGAATATAAAGAAAAAAGACCTTCATCCCATACACATGGGACAAAAGTCATCAAACTTCTGCGATACCACCCAAATTGACGTTTTGTAAAACGCCCGCTCGCTTACGCGCACCATCATACGCGCCCCGATGGATAACGGGTGGGATGCCCGTCGGTCCCTACTTGACTTCCGCCGTTCGGTCCGCCCTCTGAAGTCCATTCACCGACCGTCCGCCGCCCCAATCACACCACCCGGGACTCTCTTTGTGCTTATCTGCATCGGCTACTTCTCTCCGTCATAGGTTTGAAGATCTTCACTTGTTGGTTGCATTATAGCACGCGGGGCCCACTTGTCAAGTGGGTTTTTCAAAAAAAGTTGCACTTTTTTGATTTGCCCAACGGGTGAGGGAGTTTCCCGCGCACGGCGCGGGAGGGAGAGGCAGCGCCGATGGCGCTGCACGGATAAGGGGGCCATTCTCTCACGTGAGAGAATGGCCCCCTTGGACCCCCAAGAGAACGCAAGGGGCGCCGCCCCTTGACCCCGCACATTGCGGGTTTGCAGCTTGAATGACTGCACGCGCTGCGCAGTGTGGGTGCGGTGTACATGGCTTCGCCATGAATCTTCTGCAAGTCGTTACAGATATCAACCGCGCCTTACTGTCGTGGGGCGCGAGTGACGTTTGCCCGGCGGCAGACTGCCTGCGGAATGCGGCATTGCTGCGCTCGCCGCATTGATGAGACTGGCGGTAGACGGGAATTAGGCTGCACTTCTACGAGACTGGCAGAGCAACAGCGGATGATAGGAGCAGAGGCAAATCGTATAGCAATGCTAACGCGGCTTCGCCGCGCTATGGCAGTGCAATCGGCAAGCGCCGCAGCTCTTTGAGCTGCTCGCCTGCAATGTGAATTTTCTCTGGGAGGGTTTAAGGGAGGGGTATCTCTTTTCGAAAAAGAGATACCCCTCCCTTATCCGCGTCCTCCACACCAGGTGGGAAAAAACCGGAACTTATTGTTCCAAAAGGAACCGTGCGATATTTTCTATTGCAACAGAAGCCTTTCTAATGGGAAACATCTGAAACACATGCCACATCCCCTCGCTGACCTGCAGGCGGCAGGGAACGTTTGCGCGCTTCATCGCCTGATAGAGTTGTTCTGAATCCGAATACAGGATCTCGTGGTCGCCGACCTGGATGAGCGTCGGCGGGAAGCCGGTGAAGTCGGCAAAAAGTGGGGACAGGTCGCTCGAACGGTAGTCTCTTCCTGCGGCGTAGGCGAGGCGCACGGCTTCGATGTACTCGGGCGTGAGCATCGGGTCGATCTCCGCACGCTCTGTATAGGACTGGCCGGACATCGTCATGTCGGTCCACGGGGACATCAGGATGAGCGTGCCGGGGAGCTTGCGGCCCGCCGTCTTGAGGCGGTTGCAGAGCACAAGGGCGAGGTTGCCGCCCGCGCTGTCGCCCGCGAGGACGATATCGCGCGCGCCGTAGCCTTGGAGCATCAGATAGTCCCACGCGCGCAGCGCGTCCTCGACGGCGGCGGGGTAGGGGAACTCGGGCGCGAGGCGGTATTCAAAGCTCAGCACATCGTAGCCCGTCGCATGCGCGAGCTTGGACGACAGTACGCGCGAATAGCCGAGGTTGCCGCTCGTGTAGCCGCCGCCGTGGCAGTATAAAATCGCATGGCGGCTGCCGTGGGGGGCCTTGAGCCGCGTCCACGCCGCGCTCATGCCCGAGAGGGCAAATTCCTCGTAATCCATGCCCGTCATCGGCGCAGTCAGCTTGCCGAGGACCTCCTGACTGCGGCGCTGACGCTCAAGCTCTTCGGCGGTCATGCTTTCTGGCGCACCGGCGCTGTGCAGCGCCTTGAGCGCACGCATCAGCGGGTCGAGATGCGCGTTCTCGGCCTCGCTCTTCTTTTTGCGGATAATGCGGAGTTTGGGTTCCATAGCTCCTCCTGAAAAACAAAATTCTTTGGGAGCATGATATCATAATTTCGTGAAAATGCCAAGGAAAAGCCGCATCTTTCTTGTAGCACGGCGCGCTTTGTGCTACAATAAACCTCTCAAGACCGCGCAGAGGGAAAGAGGGAACATCGGATGGCCAAGCCCAACAGCAAATGGTATAAGCTCGACTCCGCGGGCACGCTCTACTCCGCGCTGCAAAAGGAGGAGTATTCAGCCATCTACCGCTTTTCCGCTCTGATGGAAAAAGACGTCGACCCCGCGGCGCTTCAGCGCGCCATCGACCGCTGCATGCCGCGCTTCCCGACCTTTGCTGTGCGCATCCGTAAGGGTGCGTTCTGGTACTATTTGGAGCACAACAGCGCGCCGGGGCCGTTTTTGAAAGAGGACGTGTCCGACCCCTGCCAGCCCGTGCGCTTCAAGGAAGACAACGGCTGGCTCGTGCGCTTTTACTATTACCGCAACCGCATTTCGATCGAGGTCTTCCACGCGCTTTCCGACGGCGGCGGAGCCATCGTCTTCTTCCGCACGCTGCTGGCCGAATACCTGCGCCAGACCGGCGTTGATATCCCTGCGGGGAACGGTGTGCTTGATTTGAACGAGCCGCCGCGCGAGGAGGAGATGGAGGACGCCTATGCCCGCTACGCAGGACACCACGCGCTGGGCCTCCACCGCCAGCCGACGGCGTATCAGAATACCGGCACAAGCGAGCCGTTTTACACGTTCCATGTGACGATGGGCTTCGTGCCGCTCTCGAAGCTGCGCGAGGAGTCGAAAAAGTACGGCGCGTCGATCACCGAATACCTCTCCGCTGTGCTCATTTACGTCATTTTGGAAAAGCAGAAGCGCGAAAAGCCCTACCGCCTGCGCCCCGTGGCGCTGGCCATCCCCATCAATCTGCGCGGCTGGTTCCCGAGCGAGACGCTGCGAAACTTCATTACCACCGTCCGCCCGTATATCGACCCCGCGCTCGGCGACTACACGTTCCCCGAGATCGTCTCGCAAGTGCGGCATTTTATGAAGCTGCACATCAACCGGCAGGAATTGCAGGCGGCGTTCACGGGCAACGTTCGCTTTACGGAAAACTTTTTCCTGCGGCTCATTCCGGTCGTTTTCAAAAATCCCGTCATGGCGCTCAATTACCGCCTGCACGGCGTGAGGCCCTATTCCTGCACATATACGAACCCAGGCGCGTTCACCGTGCCGCCCGAAATGGCTGAGCATATCCGCGGGGCGGAGGTCATCCTGGGACAGGCGACGGTGCCGCGCTGCCACTGCGCGTCCATCAGCTACGGCGACACGATGGAGATCACCTTTGCCGGCACGCAGGCGGAGACGGACACCGAGCGCGACTTTTTCCGCTTCCTCGTGCGCGCGGGAATCCCCGTGCGCGTAGAGAGCAACCGATGAATAGCAGATCGAAAGAAGGAATTTGATGTCATATTGTGTCAAATGCGGCGTGGAGCTGGACGAGGGCGCGGAGCGCTGCCCGCTCTGCGGCACGCCGGCGTGGAAGCCGGATGAGACCGAGCCGCGCTATTTCCCGACCAAGCCGGCCGAGGTGCCGAGAGCATCGCGCAGAGCCGCCGCCGCACTGCTAACGGCGATGCTCGCGTCCGTGTCGCTCTGCTGCGGGCTGCTGAATCTCATTTTGCCGACGGAGCACCCTTGGGCGCTCTACGTCGCGGGCGCGGCAGTGATGCTGTGGATCTGGTTCGCACTGCCGATGCTCGTGCGCGGCATCCCAATCTTCTTCCGACTGACGGCGGACGTCGCCGCCATCGGCATTTACGTGTGGATCATCTCCGTTGCGCTGCACGGGGGGCGCTGGTTCCGCGGGCTCGTGCTGCCGATGCTCGGCTGGGCGTGCGTCGTCGTATTCCTGCTGAGCTTTCTGCTGCGCGACGGCAGGCGCTCACGCCTTTCTTCCATCGCCATGTGCATCGGCGCGGTGGGCCTGATGGCGATGGGCGTCGAATACTGCCTTGACCGGTATTTTCTTGAGGTGTGGCAGCCGAGCTGGTCGCTCGTCGTGCTTGTCATCTGCATCGGGCTCATCATCCCGCTGCGCATCGTGCGCCGCGTCCCGTCGCTGCGTGAGGAAGCGCGCAGACGCTTCAATATGTGAAACCTGCTTCTGAAAATGGAAAACCCGCCCTGACGCTTTTGCGTCGGGGCGGGTTTTGTGATGTTTGCTTACAGCAGCAGCCAGCTGAGCACCATGCCGACAAGCAGTGTGATCCCGGCGGTGAGCAGGACGAGCAGAAACTTCTGATAGGGCCGCTTGCCCGCTTCGACCTTTTGCTCGATCTCATCGAGCTTTCTGCCCTCGCTGAAGGCCAAGATCTCCCTGTAGGACTGGACGTTATTTGCTTTTTTGATGCGCTCGAGGCGGAGGGCAAAGTACATCGCGCTGCCCCAGAGCAAAAGCTCCGGAATGAGACCGTAGAGGTCGAACCACTTGATTAGAGGCACGGGCAGAATGATCGTGGCGGCGAGCAGAATGGTGTAGATGATGCCGTCGCGGTTCATGGCCCTGACGTCGGCGGCATTGACTTCCTGTTTCATGGTTTCCAAATCTCCTTTGATGAGTTGGTCGAGCGAAACATCGAAGAGGGCGCTGAGCAGGAGCAGACTATGGATATCGGGGTAGCTCTTGCCGGTTTCCCAGTTGGAAACGGTCTGGCGCGTGACGTAGACCTTTTCCGCCAGCTCCTCCTGCGAAAGCGAGAGCGCGGCGCGGTGTGCCTTGATCTGATTACCGAGTTCCATAAGTGCCTCCTGTGCGTTTCGTTCGATCTGCCCCAAGGGTAGCCAAAACGGGAAAGTTTGTCGAGCAAAGCTGCTTTACATAAGGAAAAATTGCTTGTCAAAAGATTTTGACAAGCGCCTTTTCGCCCCGATATCAGCGGCTTGCCAGCTTTTCGCGCAGCCTTGCGATGCTTCGCTGCGGGGCGTCGATGGCTTCGCCCTGCGTTTCGTGCCAGTCGGCCTTTTCGATGGCGATGACCTTTTCGTAGTAGGTGATCGCCGTTTCATAGTCACCGCGAATTTCGCAGATCTGCGCGATGGCCTCGGCAGGGTCGACAAAGCGCGGGGGCGGCATGAGCGCCATCGCCTTTTCATAGTCCGCGATGGCCTCGTCGTAGTGAGCGAGCTTGGCGAGCTCGCTCGCGCGCATAACGTAGACCTCCCACGTGTCGGGATACTTTGCGCACATGGCCTCCCACTGCGCGAGCGCGTCGTCGGTGTGCCCCTCCTGCAAAAGGATACAGCCGAGGTAAAAGTCGTCGTTGTAGGTCGGCTTCAGGCGGTGCATTTTGTCCAAGACCTCGCGCGCCTCCGCGCAGCGGCGGTCGGCGATGAGAAGGTCCAGAAGCCACAGGTGCGCGCTGTGGTTCTCCGGATGCGCGGCGAGAAACTCCTGATAGAAGACGATCGTGCGGTAGTGGTTCGTCGCGTTCCAGTCGAGGTACGCGCCGTGCTCGGCGTCGAAGATGGCGTTGTGCGCCTCCTTGCAGTCGGGATTCAGTGCGAGCGCCTGACGCGCGAGGGGAGAGGCGAGGTCATTGTATTCCCGTGCGCGCTTGCAGTAGAGCTCTGCGAGCAGCAGCGTCGCGCGCGAGCGCGTTTCCTCCTCGCGGCACTTTTCCTGCAAAAAGTGCTCCTCTTCGTCAAATTCCTGCTGTGTGAGAAAGCGCTTGTCCCAGAGCATATTGTCGATGCGGGCAAAGCGGCTCTCGTCCGTGAGGGAGAAGAGCGAGTCGATGCTCGTTCCCAGCGTGACGGACAGCGTGGGCAAAAGCTGAATATCGGGAAGCGAGCTGCCGTTTTCCCACTTGCTCACGGCCTGCGCGCTCACGTGGAGGGCTTTTGCAAGCTGCTCCTGCGTCATGCTTTTGGAGAGGCGCAGCGTTTTGATCTTGCTGCCGATGTCGATGTTCATAAAGGCAAAACTCCGTTTCTATAAAGTGCGGACGTCCTTGATGAGTTCAGTATAGCCGATTGCGGGAAAACGCGCAATGGAGGGGGAGTTTCGCGCGCTCAAACGGCGGTTGAGCGCAAAAAGGACGGAAGATGCTTTTCTTCCGTCCTTTTTATGCAGTTCCAGTCGAATCAGTCGCCGACGCCGGGGTTCAGAACCTTGCCGACGTTCCACAGGTGCGCGACCTGCTGCGCGGCGGCCAGACGTTCCTCGGGGGACTCGTAGCTTGCGTGCGCGGTCTGCGCGCCGCAGTCGACACAGGTGACATAAACGCACCAGCCCTGCTCATCCTCCACCGTACCGGTGCCGCGGCAGTAGGGGCAGTCCTGCAATTCGATCTCATAAATCGGGTCCATGGTATCATCCTTTCCTACCGCGCAAAATTGACAGTTTGCGCGGAAATAACCTAATGACCGTAGTATAGCAGGGAAACGGGCGCTTTACAAGCAAGAAAATAGCAAAAATGGGGCGCTCGCAAGCGCCCCGCTTTTTACACGTTTGACGACGGAACAGGAAGCTGGTACTTTTCCACGTAGGATTCGTACGTCTGCTGGAAGCTGCCGTCGGCAGTCTTGGCCTGGCGCAGCGTTTCGTGCAGGTTGAGGTTATGCGCACGGGCGTCGATGACGCAGCCGGCGATGTTGGAGCAGTGGTCGGATGTGCGCTCAAGGTCGGTCAGAAGATCGGAGAGGACAAAGCCAGCCTCAATGCTGCAATGGCCCTGCTGCATGCGCAGGATGTGGCGCGTGCGCATCTGCTCTTTGAGCGTGTCGATGACCTGCTCGAGCGGCTCGACCTGTTGGGCGAGCGCGACGTCCTGCGAGGAGAAGGACTTGAGCGAGAGCGAAAGGATCTCGCGGATGGCGGAGGTGAGAATGGCGAGCTCGTTGAGGGCGCTGCCGGAGAACGTGAGGCCCTTTTGCTCCATCTCCTTAGCGGAGGAGAGAATGTTGACCGCGTGGTCAGAAATGCGCTCAAAGTCGCCGATGGTCTTGAGTAACTCGGTCGCCTCCTCGCTCTCGTCGCGGCCCATTTTCTGCGTGCTGAGCTTGACGAGGTAGGTGCCGAGGATATCTTCATAGTGGTCGCAAAGCTCCTCATCGTCGTGGATGCTCTGGGCGAGCTCGGGCGTGTTGTGGTCAAGGGCGGTGAGAGCGTTGTTCAGCGCGCGCACGGCGCAGTCCGCCATTTCACGGGCGACGGCGCGGCTCTGGCGAAGGGCGAGGGACGGGGTGGGGAGAAGACGCTCGTCGAGCTCGGTCGTCTTTTCACCCTGCGTCTGGGAATCGTCGGGGACGATGCGGCAGGCGAGCTTTTCAAGAAGGCCGCCCGCGGGCAGGAGCATGGCGGTGCAGAGGACGTTGAAGACCGAGTGTGTGACGGCGATGCCCGCCATGGTGGCGGATTCATCCAGCAGCGCGGGCGCAAAAGCCGCGCGCACAATGCAGAAGACCGTCAGCAGCACGACAACGCCGATGACATTGAAGAGAAGGTGAACGACCGCGGCGCGGCGGGCGTTTTTGTTCGTGCCGATGGACGACAGCATGGCCGTGACAGTCGTGCCGATGTTCTGGCCCATGATGATGGGAATGGCCGCGGCATAGCTCACCGAGCCCGTGACGGCGAGCGCCTGCAAAATACCGACGGACGCGGAGCTCGACTGGATGATGGCCGTGAGCAGCGCGCCGGCGAGCACGCCGAGGAGGGGATTTTGAAAGGCAACAAAGAGATTCGTGAACGCGGGGACGTCCTTGAGGCCCGCGACCGCGCCGCTCATCGTCTCCATGCCGAACATGAGCGTGGCAAAGCCGAGCAGGATCATGCCGGTGTCCTTTTTCTTGTTGTCCTTGCAGAACATGTAGTAGATGATGCCGATGAGCGCAAGGACGGGAGTGAAGGATGAGGGCTTTAAGAGCTTGATCCAGAAGTTGCCGGAGTCGATGCCGCCAAGGCTCAAAAGCCAGGCCGTGACGGTCGTGCCGACGTTGGCGCCCATGATGACGTTGATGGCCTGACGCAGCGTCATCAGGCCCGAGTTGACAAAGCCGACCACCATGACCGTGGTGGCGGACGAGCTCTGGATGATGGCCGTGATGCCAAGGCCCGTTAAAAATCCGGCGAATACGCTGCCGGTCATCTTGTCGAGAAGGGAGCGGAGCTTACCGCCCGCGCGGCGCTCGAGCGCCTGGCCCATCAGGTTCATGCCGAAGAGGAACAGGCACAGCCCGCCGATCATCGTGAGCACATTGAAAATATCCATATTTTCTATCTTTCCTTTTTTCTTTTTTGAGACCCTATTTATAACCAAGTAATAGTTTACGCGCCAAATGTCAAAACTGCCAGAGGAGAATTGTAAAATCTATGTAAAATACACAGCGGCGACGGAATGCGGCGTGATTTGTGTCATGTTGCACAGTTTTTTTCCGCATGAACTGGAAAAAAGTGCAGACACTAAGCGCAGCATTCGCCGCGGCGTCTGCCTCCGCGGCAAAAAGCAACTTGAAATGTCGGAGGAATCGTATGAAAAAAGACTTTATCGACACCAATGAATTCACAAAGCAGGAACTGCTCGACATCATCGACTTGTCGCTCGCCATCAAAAAGGCCATTAAGGCGGGCTACTATCCGCCCCTGATGCGCAACATGACGCTCGGCATGATCTTCCAGCAGTCCTCTACGCGCACGCGCGTCTCGTTTGAGACCGCGATGAGCCAGATGGGCGGGCACGCGCAGTATTTAGGCCCCGGTATGATCCAGCTCGGCGGGCATGAGACCATCGGCGACACGGGCAAGGTACTCTCAAAGCTTGTTGATGTCGTGATGGCGCGCGTCATCGAGCACAAGACGATCGAAGAGCTCGCGAAAAGCTGCACCATCCCCGTCATCAACGGCATGTCGGACTACAACCACCCCACGCAGGAGATCGGCGACCTCTGCACGATCGTGGAGAACCTTCCGCAGGGGAAAAAGTTAGAGGACTGCAAGGTCGTGTTCGTGGGCGACGCGACGCAGGTGTGCGCGTCGCTCGGCTTTATCACGACGAAGCTCGGCATGCACTTTGTCCAGTACGGCCCCCAGGGTCACCAGCTGAATGAGCAGCACAAGGAGCTCATGAAGAAGAACTGCGCGCTCTCCGGCGGCAGCTACCTTGTCACCGATGACCGCGAGAGCGTACGCGGCGCGGACTTCATCTATACCGATGTGTGGTACGGTCTCTACGAAAACGAGATGCCGAAGGAAGAGCGCGTGCGCGTCTTCCGCGACTATCAGGTCAACCGCGAGCTGATGCAGCTGGGGAACCTCGGCTGCAAATTCATGCACTGCCTGCCCGCGACGCGCGGCGAGGACGTGACCGACGAGGTCGCCGACAGCGACGCCTCCCTCTGCTGGGAGGAGGCAGGCAACCGCCTGACGGCCATGCGCGGCCTTCTTGTTTACTTCACGCGCTGCCGGCAGGAGCCGAGCGGTCTTCAGATCGCGGCGGCGAAAGAGGAGCTTGACAAAGTGCTCTGCGACAAGCTCGGCTGCGTCGAGGCCTACTGCGGCGTTTCGAAAGCGGAAAAGAGCTGAGAAAAACCATGGAGAAGAATCAATTCCGGCTCGCAGACGTCATTTTGTCGGTCATCTGCGTGGTGTTTGTCGCCGAGGCGGCGGCGCCGGTCGCGTCGATCGGCAACAGCCAGTATTTCTGGTGGATCTTTATGATATTGGCGTTTCTGCTGCCCTACGGCCTCATCGCCGCCGAGCTCGGCACAGCCTACGCGGGAGACGGCGGGCTCTATGACTGGATCCACGCGGCGTATCCGAACGGCAAGTGGGCGGCGCGCGCCTCGTGGTACTACTGGATCAATTTTCCGCTGTGGATGGCGTCGCTCGCGGTGATGTGCCCCGAGCTTATCACATTCATCACGGGGCGGAGCCTCGGGACGTTCGGCTCGCTCGTGGTCGAGCTGCTGTTCATCTGGATCGTCACGCTCATCGCGTGCTATCCCGTGTGCGACAGCATCATTATCCTGAACGTGAGCGCTGTCATCAAGATCGTGCTGGCGCTGCTGGTCGGCGGGCTCGGCGTGTGGTATATCAGCCGTTACGGCTTTGTCAACGACATGTCGGCGCGGACATTTCTGCCGTCGTTCGACTTAAACAGCCTCTCGTATATCTCCGTCATCATCTTCAACTTCCTCGGCTTTGAGGTCGTGTGCACGTACGCAAACAACATGAGCGACCCGAAAAAGCAGATCCCGCAGTCCATCGTGACCGGCGGCATCGTCATCGCGGCCATCTACCTCTTCTCGGCGTTCGGCATCGGCGCGGCGGTGGATGTGCGTGAGATCAGCGTGGATTCGGGGCTTATCGACGCGGTGTCGCTCATTCTGGGCGGCAGCGGCGGCGTGCTCGTGGGCGTGGTGGCGCTTTTGTTCCTCGTGACGCTGTTCGGCAATATGATCTCGTGGTCGATGGGCGTCAATTCGACGGCGGCGCTGGCGGCGGACCACAACGACATGCCGCGGGTGTTCGCCAAGCGCTGGGCAAAGAACGACATGCCCGTCGGCGCGGCGGTCACGTCGGGCGTCGTCGCCTCGTTCGTGTGTGTTTTGGGCGTGCTCATCGAGATGGCGTCGCCGGACTCGTCACTCTTCTGGAGCTTTTTCGCGCTGAATCTTGTGATGCTGCTTTTGAGCTATCTTCCCGTGTTTCCGGCGTTTTTGAAGCTGCGGCGCGAGGATGCGAAGACGCCGCGCCCGTTCCGCGTGCCGGGGTCTGACACGGCGCTCAAATGGATCGCCTACGTGCCGATGGTGCTCATCGTCATTTCGATCATTTTCACTGCGGTCCCGCTCTCGTTTGACGCAGAGACGCTTGCGAGCTTTCTGCCCATTACGATCGGGTCGATCCTCAGCGTGGCGATCGGCGAGGTGCTGATCGCGCTGCGCGGGAAAAACGCGCGCAGCTAAGTATGGTTTCATCATAAGGAGACAAAGCTATGGCAAAACGAATCATCGGCACAACGCCGAAGCAGGACGGGTATCGCATGCCCGCCGAATTTGAGCCCCAGCAGGGCGTGTGGATGCTCTGGCCCGAGCGAAACGACAACTGGCGCGACGGCGGCAAGCCCGCGCAGAAGGCCTTTGCGGATGTTGCCAAGGCCATCGCAAAATTTGAAAAGGTCACGGTCGGCGCATCCGTGCGCCAGTATCAGAACGCGCGCGCCAAGCTCCCCGAAAATATCCGCGTCGTGGAGCTCGAGAGCGACGACGCGTGGGTGCGCGACTGCGGGCCGACGTTCCTTGTGAACGACAAGGGCGGTCTTCGCGCGGTGGACTGGGAGTTCAACGCCTGGGGCGGGCTCGTCGACGGGCTGTATTTCCCCTGGGACAAGGACGACCAGATCGCGCGCAAGATCTGCGAGATCGCGGATGTGGACAGCTACCGCACAGAGGGCTTCGTGCTCGAGGGCGGTTCCATCCACGTCGACGGCGAGGGCACGGTGCTGACGACCGAGATGTGCCTGCTCTCCGAGGGGCGCAACCCCGACAAGTCGAAAGAAGAGATCGAGCAGATGATCTGCGACTACCTCGGCTGCGAGAAGGTGCTGTGGATCAAGGACGGCATCGACCCCGACGAGACGAACGGGCACATTGACGACGTCGCGTGTTTCATCGCGCCCGGCGAGGTCGCCTGCATCTGGACGGAGGACAAGGATCATCCGTTCTACGAGCAGGCGCAGGCGGCGTACAAATTCCTGAGCGAGGCGACGGACGCCAAGGGCCGCAAATTAAAGGTCCACAAGCTCTGCCTGACAAAAAAGCCGTGCTTACTCGAGGGCGCGGATACCATCGACGCCGTGGAGGGTACTATCCCGCGTGAGGACGGCGAGGTCAGCATCGCGTCGTATATGAACTTTTTGATCGTCAACGGCGCGGTCATCTTGCCGCAGTACGGCGACGAAAACGACGCAGTCGCCATCGAACAGGTGCAGAAAATGTTCCCCGACCGCGAGGTCGTGGGCGTGCAGACGAAGGAGGTCGCCTTCGGCGGCGGCAATATCCACTGCATCACCCAGCAGCAGCCTGCGGTGAAGAAGTAGAAAGAGCGCCGTCCGTGCAATAAATGTACGGGCGGCGTTTTTATGGTGCTTATGCAGTCTGCTCGCGGGCGATGCGGATGAATTCCGAGAGCACGCTCCACGGATACGAGCGGCTCAAGTACCCAAAGCAGATGGGATAGGAAGCCTCTGGGCAGAGCGGGAGAATGTGCAGGTGCGCGAGCTGCTCGGGCGAGAGCGCTGTGTGCAGCAGATTTTCCGGGCAGAAGCATGCGCCGACGCCCTGCTCGCAGAGCGCGAGCAGCGTTTCGACGTTTTCCGACGTCGCTTTGCTGACGGGCGAGACACCCGAGGAGCGCAAAAGTCCGCGCCCGATGCGCCCGCCGATGTCTTCCGCGGAGCCGAGGACAAAGGGGCAGTCACACAGGGCACTTAGGTTTCCCGCGGCGATCTCGCCGCGGTGCGTGTCGAGGTCGATGCCGCACTGCGCGAGCAGCCCATCGGACAGGCACAGCACGATGTGCTCCAGATAGTAATCCTCAAGCACCACGCCGGGGAGCGGGTGTGGAAAGCCGGCGATGGCGAGGTCAATGCCGCCGCTGAGCAGCGCCTTTTGGATCGCGTCGTTCGAGCCCTCAAGCAGCGTGATCTCGACATTCGGGTATCTGCGCTGAAAGGCGGGGATCAGGCGCGGCATGATGGCGCGGCCGCGCGTATAGGCGATGCCGACGCGCAGCTCGCCTTTCTGATTTTCGGAGATGTCGCAGAATTCGCGCTCCATGGCCTGGCGCGTCTGCCCGATGGATTCGGCATAGCGCAGAAACGTCCGGCCTGCGTAGGTGAGCTCAAGCGGCGTGCGGCGCACAAGGAGCGTGCAGCCAAGCTCCTTTTCAAGTCCCGCAATGTGGGACGAGAGCGACTGCTGCGTGATGTGCAGCGCTTCGGCGGCGCGGGTGAAGTTTTTCTCCCGCGCAAGCACGAGAAAATAGTCAAGAGAATGGAAATTCATGGGAACGCTCCTTTCACAGCTACTTCTTGTAAAATATATCAATTTTAACAGTTTTACAAGATGAAAATCCGCGCTTATACTAAAGACAACGAAAGGCTGAACGAACGGCAAAGCGCACGGGTTTTCTTTTTCACCGCGCCCCCATCCACACACGTTCGTTCGCTTTGCGTGGGGGAACCTGACCGCCGGAGCACCGGCAGGAGATTTTGCAATTTCCGCCTGCTGCACTCCGGCTTGCAGGGCATATCGGAAAGGATGGCGGGAGAGAAACATGGGCATTTTAGAGCTGGGGAGCTTGCAGCTCACGCTTTTTGCGATGATGCTGGTCGGCGTGCTCTACACCTCGATTTTTTTGATCCCGATGCGCATTGTGATGTGGTCGGTCGGCACGACGTACTTTGTCGCGGGCGAGACGGTGGAAAAGGAAAAGCTCATCAAAAACGTGCTGACGCACCCCTGCCTTGTCGCCATCTACTTGGGACTTCTCTGCATGGTGACGCAGGTGCAGCTGCCGTCCGTGATCCTGAACACGGTGAAGTACATCGGGAACTGCAACTCCGCACTGACGATGTTTATTGTCGGCACGATCCTGACGGATGCGCCGCTCAAGAGCATCGTGAGCCGCGACACGGTAAAGTTCAGCTTGCTGCGGCTCGCGCTGCTGCCCGCGGCAGCGCTGGGCGTTGGGCTGCTGCTGCACCTTGAACCGACGGCGCTTGGCGTGAGTGTCCTGATGACGGGCATGCCCGCGGGCGCGACGGCGGCCATCTTTGCCGCCAAATACGGCAGCGACGCGCCGTTCGCCGCGCGAAATGTCGTGTTCACAACGCTTTTATCCATGCTGACGCTGCCGCTGTGGGCGTATGAGGTGGGATAAAAACGGGTTTTCTTTTTGATCGCTTTGTGCTAAGATAGCGATGCTGTGTTAAAAAGGATAGGGAGGACTTGGATGGCTGCGATCGTTTTATTCTGCCTTGCGCTGCTCGTGTGCATCGTATTGAGGGCGAACATCCTCTACGCGCTCCTGGCGGGGCTTGTGATCTTTACGCTGTACGGCAAAAAGCAGGGCTTTTCGTGGAAAGAGCTCGGGAAGATGATCTGCTCGGGCGTGAAAACGTCGGCAAGCGTGCTGCTCGTCTTTCCGCTGATCGGTATTCTGACGGCGTTCTGGCGCGCGTGCGGCACGCTGCCGTTCATCATCTGCTGCGCCGTCGACCTCATCCGGCCGGAGATCTTGCTGCTGATGACGTTTCTCCTGAATTGCGGCGTCTCGATGCTGACAGGCACGGCGTTCGGCACGGCGGCGACGATGGGCACCATCTGCGTGAGCGTCGGCATTTCGATGGGCATGGACCCCGTGCTGCTCGGCGGCGCGATGCTTTCGGGCGTATACTTCGGCGACCGCTGCTCGCCGGTCTCGACGAGCGCGCTGCTCGTGAGCGAGCTGACGGAGACGAACATTTACGACAACATCAAGCGCATGCTCAAGACGGCGCTCGTGCCGTTTCTTCTGAGCTGCGGCGTCTATGCGGTACTCGGCATAGTGAAAAGCGGCAGCGGCGCGGCGGGCGAGCTGTGGTCGCTCTACGGGCGCGAGATGACGCTTCACTGGGTCATGTGCCTGCCGGCGGTGCTCATTTTGCTCCTGTCGGTCCTACGCGTGAACGTGAAAAAGGCGATGTCGGTCAGCATTTTAGCGGCGGTCGTGCTGTGCATTTTCCTGCGGCATCTGGACGCGGTGACGATCCTCAAGACCGCAATCTTAGGCTACACGGCGTCGGACGCCGAGGTCGGCGCGATGCTCAACGGCGGCGGCATCATTTCAATGGTGCGCGTGGCGCTGATCGTGATGATCTCGTCGGCGTATTCCGGCATTTTTCGCAAGACGGGGCTGCTCGACGGGCTGTGCGGGCGTGTGACGGCACTGCGCGACAAAACGTCGCCCTATGCCTCGATGCTGCTGACGGCGGTTTTGGCGAGCCTTCTCGCCTGCAACCAGACGTTGACGATCATCCTGACACACCAGCTCTGCGCGCCGTCTCAGAAGGATAAAGAAGAATTTGCCATCAACCTTGAAAACAGCGCCGTCGTCGTCGCGCCGCTGATCCCGTGGTCGATTGCGGGGGCGACGCCGCTCTCGACCGTCGGCGCGCCGATGACGGGCATGGCGTTTGCGTGCTTTTTATACATCCTGCCGCTGTGCGAGCTCGTGCGGCGGACAGCGCAGCAGCGCGCGGCAAAAAAAGCCGCCGCGCAGAAATGAGAAAGGACTTTGTATGAACGGAAAGACGTTACTGGCGGAAGCCATCGAAATGAAAGATGAGATCGTCGAGAACCGGAGAGCGATCCACCGCGCGCCGGAGGTCGGCGCGCACCTGCCGCAGACGGTTCAATTTGTCGAAGAAAAGCTGCGATTGCTCGGCTATGAGCCGCGCGAGCTGGGCGGCGGCGTGGTCGCGGAGCTCACGGGCGAAGACATGGGGCGCTGTATCCTGCTGCGCGCCGACATGGACGCGCTCAAGGTGCGGGAGAAGACCAACTTGCCGTTCCGTTCGGAAAACGGCAGCATGCACGCCTGCGGACACGACATGCACGCAGCCATGCTGCTGGGTGCGGCAAAGCTGCTCAAGGCGCATCAAAGCGAACTCAAGGGCACGGTGAAGCTCGTCTTCCAGCCCGACGAGGAAGGCTTCACGGGCGCGAAAGCGATGCTTAAGGCCGGTGTGCTGGAGGCACCGGAGCCGCAGGCGGCGATGGCGCTGCACGTGAACTCCGGGACGCCGTCGGGCCTGGTGCTGTGCGGCAAGGGAACGTTTATGGCGGGTTGCACGCTGTTTCGCATCACGGTCAAGGGTGTCGGCTGTCACGGGGCAATGCCAGAGACGGGCGTCGACCCAATCAACATTGCCGCGCACATCTACCTTGCGCTTCAGGAGATCACGGCGCGCGAGCTGCCCGCAAAGACGCCCGCCATCGTGACAATGGGCAAATTCAGCGCGGGGCACGCGCCGAATATCATCCCGCAGGAGGCCGTGATCGAGGGCACGATCCGCACGTTCGACCGCGACGTGACCGCGCTGATCCTGCGCCGCATCGGCGAGATCGCGGACGCGACAGCCAGGGCCTTCCGCGGCAGTGCGAGCGTCGAAGAGCTCGCGAGCGCGCCGCCGCTCAAAAACGACGAGGCGCTGACCGAGCAGATGGCACGCTGCGCCGAAATGCTGTTCGGCGAGAAGAGCGTCTACCGCCTGCGTGAGGGCGGGATGGGCTCGGAGGACTTTGCGTCCTACACCTACGAGCTGCCGTGCGCGTATCTGT
>ERZ772831.579-NODE-579-length-38769-cov-13.166296_pt1 | contig 38769 bp, 26 predicted proteins | sample MGYA00580858_ERZ772831 | MGnify/ENA primary metagenome ERZ772831 (study PRJEB29015, sample SAMEA2737694) | human gut metagenome | biome: human gut; feature: human-associated habitat; material: faeces | place: China | collected 2012 ... | reverse complement strand
AGGTCGGCAAGCTGTACTACGGCAAGGTCGTCCGCATCCTGCCCATCGGCGCGTTCGTCGAGCTGGCTCCGGGCAAGGACGGCATGATCCACATTTCCAAGCTCGAAAACCGCCGCGTCGAGAAGGTCGAGGACGTTCTCAACATCGGCGACATGACCTGGGTCAAGGTCATGGAGATCGACGAGAAGGGCCGCGTCAACCTCTCCCGCAAGGACGCGCTCAAGGAGCTTGCCGCAAAGGGTCAGGAATAATTTCAAAAGACTACAGAAAGCCGCCGCAGGCATCGCCTGCGGCGGCTGATTTTATGCGTCGTCTGTGCGGCGCGGCCTTCTCAGAGCAGCTTTTTCAGATACTGGCCCGTGAAGCTCTCCGGGCAGGCGGCGACCTCCTCCGGCGTGCCCTGCGCGACGATGGTTCCGCCGCCGGCGCCGCCCTCGGGGCCGAGGTCGATGATGTGGTCGGCGACCTTGATGACGTCGAGATTGTGCTCGATGACGAGCACGGTATTGCCCGCGTCGGCAAGGAGCTGCAAAATGTCGATCAGCCGGTGGACGTCGGCCATATGCAGACCGGTCGTCGGCTCGTCGAGGATATAGATGGTGCGGCCGGTGGCGCGGCGGGAAAGCTCCGTCGCCAGCTTGACGCGCTGGGCCTCGCCGCCGGAAAGCGTGGTGGAGCTTTGGCCGAGCTTGATATAGCCGAGGCCCACGTCCACGAGCGTCTGCACCTTCTGCCGGATCTTCGGCAGATTTTCAAAGAAGCCGAGTGCCTCCTCCGCCGTCATGTCAAGCACGTCGGCGATGTTTTTGCCCTTGTAGAGCACCTCCAGCGTCTCGCGGTTGTATCGTCTGCCGCGGCAGACCTCGCACGGGACGTACACGTCGGCAAGGAAGTGCATTTCAATCTTCACAAGGCCGTCGCCGCCGCAGGCCTCGCAGCGGCCGCCCTTGACGTTGAAGGAGAAACGGCCGGGGCCGTAGCCGCGCGTGCGGGCGTCGGAGGTGGAGGCAAACAGGTCGCGGATGTCGTTGAAAAGGCCGGTGTATGTCGCGGGATTCGAGCGCGGCGTCCGGCCGATGGGGCTCTGGTCGATGCCGACGACCTTGTCGAGGTTTTCAAGACCTTCGATAGAATCGAATTTTCCTGGCCGCGTCCGCGCGTGGTTCAGCGCGCCCGCGAGCTTTTTATAGAGGATTTCGTTCACAAGGCTGGATTTTCCGGAGCCGGAGACGCCGGTGATGCAGGTGAAGGTGCCGAGCGGGATCTCTACATCGATGTGCCGCAGATTATTTTCCGCCGCGCCGCGCACGATCAGGCTCTTCCCGTTTCCCTTGCGCCGTTCCGCAGGCACGGGGATCTTTTTGACGCCGGACAGATACTGGCCGGTGACGGAGCGCGGGCAGTTTATGATATCCTGCACGGAGCCTGCCGCGACGATCTCGCCGCCGTGGACGCCCGCGCCGGGGCCGACGTCCACGATGTAGTCGGCGGCGCGCATGGTGTCCTCGTCGTGCTCGACGACCAGAACGGTGTTGCCGAGGTCGCGCAGCTGCCGAAGCGTGGCCAGAAGCTTGTCATTGTCGCGCTGGTGCAGGCCGATGGACGGCTCGTCGAGAATATAGAGTACGCCCATCAGGCTCGAGCCAATCTGCGTCGCCAGACGGATGCGCTGGCTTTCGCCGCCGGAGAGCGTCGCCGCCGCGCGCGAAAGCGTCAGATAGCGCAGGCCGACCGCCTGCAAAAAGCCGAGGCGCGACCGGATCTCGCGCAGGATCTGTTCGGCAATGACGGCCATGCTGCCCTCGAGCGTCAGCCGGTTCATGAAATCCAGCTCGTCGGAGATGGGCATGGCGCAGAAATCCATGATGTTCATGCCGCCGACCGTCACGGCCAGCGAAACGTCGCTCAGACGCCTGCCGCGGCATTTGGGACACGGGCGCTCCGCCATGCATTCCTCCAGCTCCTTGTGCATGGCCTCGGACTGCGTCTCGGCATATCGCCGGGAGATGTTGTTGAGTACGCCCTCAAAGGGTCGCTCCAGCACGCCGCGCCCATTGGCGCGCTCGTAATAGATCGTCAGATTTTCCTTGCCCGTGCCGTAGAGGATGGCGTCAAGCGCAGTTTTCGGCAGATCGCGGATGGGCTCGGTCAGGGAGAAGTGATATTTTTTGCCGAGCGCCTCAAAATACATCCGGGCGATGGAATCATCCTTGACGTTGTTGTAGCCGGAGGCCTGGATCGCGCCCTGCAAAATGGATTTGGAGTCGTCCGGAATGATGAGTGCCGGGTCGGCGACGAGCTGCGTGCCGAGGCCCGTGCAGACCGGGCAGGCGCCGTAGGGGTTGTTGAACGAGAACATGCGCGGCGAAAGCTCCGGCAGGGAAACGCCGCATTCCTCGCAGGCGTAGTTCTGGGAGAACATCGTGTCGCGGTCGCCGTCCAGCTCATTGAGAATGACCAGACCGCCGGAGAGATTGGCCGCCGTCTCGACGGAGTCGGTCAGACGGCGCGCCAGATCGGGCTTCATCATCAGCCGGTCCACAATGACCTCAATGTGGTGCTTTTTGTTCTTGTCGAGCGAAATTTCCTCCGAAAGCTCGTAGATGCTGCCGTCCACGCGGACGCGCGCATAGCCGCCGCGCCGGGCGTCCTCAAAGACCTTCTGATGCTCGCCCTTTTTCCCGCGCACGACCGGCGCGAGGATCTGGAACTTCGTCCGCTCCGGCAGCTGCATGATCTGATCGACGATCTGATCGACCGACTGCCGCCGGATCTCCTTTCCGCACTTCGGGCAGTGCGGCGTGCCGCAGCGCGCCCACAGCAGGCGGAGGTAGTCGTAAATTTCCGTTACGGTGCCGACCGTGGAGCGCGGGTTTTTGCTGGTGGTTTTCTGGTCGATGGAGATGGCGGGAGAAAGGCCGTCGATGGAATCGACGTCCGGCTTGTCCATCTGGCCGAGGAACATCCGCGCATAGCTCGAAAGCGACTCGACGTAGCGCCGCTGGCCCTCGGCATAGATCGTATCAAAGGCAAGAGAGGACTTGCCGGAGCCGGAGAGGCCCGTCAGCACGACCAGCTTGTCGCGCGGGATCTCCAGCGAAACATTTTTCAGATTGTTGACGCGCGCACCCCGCACGCGAATGGTATCCTGCATATTTGATCTCCTCTTTGCGCGTTCCGCGCGAAATTCGTCATTCCATTATACCATGAAGCGGCGGATTCTACAACTTGTTTTTTCAAACAAAAGTTTCTGCATTCGAAAAATCAGGCGCGGCTTATTGTAAGTTCAGAAAAATCTGATATAATAAGAAAAAAGCGAGAGAAAAAGAGGTTTTGTATGCGAAATTTCCTGAAACTGGTCTTTAACCGCGTCGTGATCGTGTCGCTCTCCATCCTGCTTCAAATCATCGTCCTGCTGGCGTGCGTGATCTGGCTGAAGGACTATAGGAGCTGGATCAACGTGGCACTGAGTGTGCTTTCATGGGCAACGGTGATCTACATCATGTCCGACCGGCGCAACCCATCCTATAAGATCGCGTGGATCGTGCTGATACTGGCGTTTCCGGTGGCCGGTATCACGATTTATCTGCTGTTCGGCGGCAACAAGGCATCGAGCCGTGAGAACCGGAAAATGAAGCGCATCAGCCGCGAGACGCTCAGCAGCCTGCCGCAGGAGGAAAGCGTCATGCGCGCGCTGATGGCGCGGCCGGACGCGGCCTGCAACCACGCGCGCTATCTGGCCAACACCTCGCACTATCCGATCTACGACAACTCCGCCGCAGAATACTACCACATCGGCGAGGACTGCTTCGCGCAGATGTGCAAGGACCTGGAAAAGGCGGAGCACTATATTTTTCTGGAATACTTCATCCTCAACGAGGGGAAAATGTGGGACACCATTCTGGAGATCCTCAGCCGAAAGGCGGCGGAGGGCGTGGATGTGCGCGTCCTGTACGACGATTTTGGCTGCATCATGCGCCTGCCGGCGGATTATCCGCTCCGGCTGCGGAGGCTGGGCATTCAGGCCCACGCCTTCAAGCCGTTCCTGCCGGTGCTGTCCAGCCGCCTCAATAACCGCGACCACCGCAAGCTCATGCTGATCGACGGAACGGTCGGCTATACCGGCGGCATCAATCTGGCGGACGAATACATCAACATCGGCTCCAAATTCGGCCACTGGAAGGACTGCGGCGTCCGCATCGAGGGCGAGGCGGTCTGGTCGATGGTGGTCATGTTCCTGACGATGTGGGACTATGTGGACAAGCTCGAGGAGGATCTTGCGGCCTTCCGTCCGCTCTACGGCGAGCCGCCCGCGAACGCCGGGGGCTATTTGCAGCCGTTTGCCGACAGTCCGCTCGACTATGAGGACGTCGGCGCGACGGCGTTCAGCAGCCTGATCCAGAGCGCGCGGGAGCGGGTCTGGATCATGACGCCGTATCTCATTCTGGACGATAAAATGGCGACCGCGCTCTGCAACGCGGCAAAGACGGGCGTGGATGTGCGCATCATCACGCCGGGTATCCCGGACAAGCGCTATGTCTACATCGTCACGCGCGCCAACTATGACCAGCTGCTGGCGGCGGGCGTCCGGATTTTCGAATACACACCCGGCTTCGTCCATTCGAAGGTCTGCTTCGCGGACGGGCTTTACGCCGTGGTCGGGACGGTCAATCTCGACTTCCGAAGCCTGTATCTGCACTTTGAGAACGCGGTCTATCTCTACGACTGTGCGGCTGTTGGACAGGTCCAGCGCGACTTTGAGGATACCTTCCCACGCTGCCGGGAGGTCACGCTTGCAAGAATGCGGCACAAGGGCTTCCTCCGGCGGCTTGTGCAGACCATTCTGAGACTGTTTTCGCCGCTGATGTGAGGAGGATGGAGTATGGAGCTATTGAACCAGATCGCCGCGTACCGTCCCTGCTGTGAGCAGGAGGAGACCGACCGGCGGCTCATTCTGCAATACGCGGAGATTTTTGACGACCTGTTTACGCGCCAAAATGAGATGGCGCATTTTACGGCGTCCGCGTGGATCGTGACGCCGGACCGCAGCCATGCGCTGATGGCGTATCACAATCTGTACGATTCCTGGGCGTGGCTCGGCGGCCATGCCGACGGCGAACAGGATCTGCTTTCGGTGGCGCTGCGGGAAGCGCGGGAGGAATCCGGCGTGGCGCATGTGCGCCCGGTCTCGGAGGAGATCTATTCTCTGGAGATCCTGCCGGTCACGCAGCATGTCAAGCGCGGGAAATTCGTTTCCGCGCACCTGCATCTCAATCTGACCTACCTTCTGGAGGCGGACGCGCACGACGCGCTCCGCTGCAAGCCGGACGAGAACAGCAGCGTGCGCTGGTTCCGGCCGGACGAGGTATGCGCGGCGGTCTCGGAGCCGCCGATGCGCGTGATCTATCAGAAGCTGATGGACAAGCTGAAAACGTTCTGAATATGCAGGCCGCCTCCGTATCGGAAGATACGGAGGCGGTTTTCTTTGATTTGAACGGGAATGGTGTATTTACTCCGAAAGAGCCTGTGTGTCTGCGGACGCAGTCCCGGGCGCGTCCGGGCGGAGGGTCAGGAGCGTGTCGATCAGCTGTGTGACCGTGCCCATTTCCTCGGCAAAGCGCCGACGGAGGACGGCAACGTCCGTGACGCGGCGGTCGGGAGCCAGCAGCTCCCGTTCCGACGCGACGCACAGGCAGACGGTATCCTCCGCAGGGAAGGAGACGTGCCCGCCGCCCAGCAGCTCGCTGAGCCTGCGGAGCGCCTCGGCGGCTGCGTCCGGAAGCAGCTCGAGCGCGTCCTCCGAGGCCTCGGCGGAAAGCTCCGCCGGAAGCGGAAAGCCGAGGCGGCAGCGCAGGCAGTACCCCTGAAAAACAGGCTCTACGCCCTTGGCGGGGTCGGAAAGGCGGATATTGCTCAACTCGAACGACGTGCCCTGATAGGCGGCGGAGACGAGCGCGCTGCCCTGAACGGCGTCGAATTCCGGCAGCGGCAGGCCGCTTTTCAGAAGCGTTTCCCGCGAAAGACAGCCGGAGGGCTGATAGCGGACGTCCTCAAACGTCTCGTTCAGGACGCCGGAGGCGAGGATCCACGGCGCAAGCGCGCGCATCTCCTTTTTGATCCGGTAACGCATGGATTCTCCTGTGAGCAGCACCAGCGCACCCGCGAGCGCGTAGGGAATTTTGAAGAAAAGCACGGAGGGCAGCATGACGATCGTTCCGAAAATGGAAATGACCGTGGCGAGGATAAAGGTACGGCGCAGCTTGTGATATTTTTCGGTCAGCTCCTCCGTGGTGAGCGGAGCGGTCTGCTGTTCTTTCATGAAATGCCTCCCGCGTGAGAATTTTCAGAGCCTCCGGCGGATGTGCCGGGGCAGTGCTTTCAGGATACCACAGTTTTTCCGCAAAGTAAAGCCGTCCGGCGGGCGGGGCCGGCAACGGAAAGCGCGGATCGCGAAAGAAAACGGAGGCCCGTGCCCGCCCGGCCGTTTTAGCCGGAGCAAAGGCATGGGCCTTTGCTATGCCTCCAGAAACATGCGGAACGCCGTCGGCAGCGCGACGTCCTGGCGGAAGCGCTCCGGCCCGGCCCACTCGAACGCGGGACACTCCGAGGCGCATTCGATGGTATAGCCGGTCATTTTCCAGCGGATGTGCGTAAAAATGTGCGTTTTCTCCGATGCCCTGACAAGCTCGCGCGGATGCGCGTCCCAGCGCGCCGCCTGCGTAAGCGCCTCCTGCGCGGAAAGAAGCCCGTCCACGTTCGGAAGCTCCCACAGACCGGCGAGAAGTCCGGCCGCCGGGCGGCGGCGGACGGCGATCTTTTCGCCGCAGCGGAGGATGAAAACGGTCTTTTCCTCCGCACGCTTTTCCTTTTTGGGCGCTTTGACCGGACGCAGGAGCTGCGTCCCGCGCGCGAGGGCAAGGCAGTGCGCCCGGAGCGGGCAAAGCGTACACTGCGGCTGCGTGTTCGGGCCGCAGAGCGTTGCGCCAAGCTCCATCAGGCTCTGCGTGAATTCGCAGCAGTGTCCGACGGGATAGATCTCGCGCAGCCGCGCGGCGTATTCCTTTTTTACGGCGGCGTCCGTCACCGGCGAGGGATCGTCCGCCACGCGGGAGAGCACACGCAGCACGTTCCCGTCCACGGCAGGCTCCGGCTGGTCGAAGCAGATCGAGGCGACGGCCCCGGCCGTGTAGTCCCCGACGCCCGGAAGGGCGCGTATCTTCTCATATTCCTGCGGGAAAACGCCGCCGTATTCCGAGACGATCACCTGCGCCGCCTTTTGCAGATTCCGCATCCGGCTGTAATAGCCGAGGCCCTCCCAGAGCTTCGCCAGCCGGTCGGGCGGGCAGGCGGCCAGCGCGGAAATGTCCGGCAGCTCCGCGAGAAAGCGGAGGTAATAGCCCCGGACGGCCTCCACGCGCGTCTGCTGAAGCATGACCTCCGAGAGCCAGACGTGATACGGCTCGCGGTCGCGCCGCCACGGCAGGTCGCGGTGTCCTGCCGCATACCAGCCGAGAAGCAGCTCCGGCAGCTCCTTCGGAAGCTTTTCCATGACGCGCACCTCCCTTCATTTTCGGCTATTGTACCGCGCTCTTGCGCAGTTTGTCAAACCTGTGTCATTTTTCAGAAAAAGCAGATGCAAAATGGGCGGCGCTGTATTATAATGTGAGTATTCCATCCGGGAGGTGCGTTTTGACAAGGCTATCGGAAAAAAGGCTGTTCCTGCTCGACATGGACGGCACGATCTATCTCAGCGAGACTCTTTTTGACGGCACGCTCGATTTTCTGCGCCATGTGCGAGAAAGCGGCGGGCGGTATCTTTTTCTGACGAACAATTCCTCGCGCGGCACCGACGCCTACGTCGCAAAGCTGGCGCGGCTCGGGATCGAGGCTTCGGCGGAGGACTTCCTGACCTCGGCGGACGCAACGATCGACTATCTGAAAAAAAACTATGACGACGCGCTTTACTACGTCTGCGGAACGGACTCCCTCAAGGGCCAGCTCCGCGCGGCAGGGCTGCGCGTGTCGGATACGCTGACGGACGAAATATCCGTGCTGCTGCTCGGCTACGATACGGAGCTGACCTACCGGAAGCTGGAGGACAGCTGCATTCTGCTCGGGCGCGGCGTCGATTACATCGCCACGCACCCGGATCTGGTCTGCCCGACGTGGTACGGCTCCGCACCGGACTGCGGGAGCGTGATCGAGATGCTGCATACGGCCACGGGCCGCCGCCCGCTTGTGATCGGCAAGCCGCAGCCGGAGATGGTCCGGCTGGCGCTTGAAAGGACCGGACTTGCGGAAAAGGACGCCTGCCTGATCGGCGACCGCGTCTACACCGACATTGCCTGCGGCGTCAACGCCGGGATCGATACGGTGTTCGTCCTCTCCGGCGAGGGCGTGCCGTCCGATATTGAAAAGTACCATGTGCAGCCCACATGGATCATGCAGAACATCCGCGAGGTGCTCAGCAAAATCAAAGAAGAACAGGGAGAAGGCATATGAAGCTCAACAACAAGCGTACCATTCTCGTCGGTCTGGCGTTTTTGTCCATCTGCGCGTTCTGGCAGATGTACGACAATGTGATCCCGCTCATTCTGACCAAGACCTTCCACATGAACGAGACCTACTCTGGTGCGATCATGGCGGCGGACAACATTCTCGCGCTGTTCCTGCTGCCGTTTTTCGGCTCGCTTTCCGACCGGACAAGCACGAAGCTCGGCAAGCGGATGCCGTTCATCCTGTTCGGCACGGGCTGCGCGGTCATTCTGATGAATCTGCTGCCGCTGCTGGACAACAGCTACGCGGCGGAGCCGTCGCCGCTGAAGCTGGCGTCGTTCGTGATCGTGCTGGCGCTGCTGCTCATCGCCATGGGCACCTACCGCAGCCCAGCGGTCGCGCTGATGCCGGACGTTACGCCCAAGCCGCTGCGTTCGCGCGCAAACGCGATCATCAATCTGATGGGCGCGGTCGGCGGCGTGCTCTATCTGGCCTTTGCCGCCGTCCTGTATCCCAACAGCAAGGTCAAGGCGCTGGAGGAAGCCGGGAAGCATGTGGATTATCAGCCGCTGTTCCTGATCGTCTCTGCGGTCATGTTCCTTGCGGTCGGCATTCTCTTCCTGACGATCCGGGAACGGAAGCTGACGGAGGAAAATCAGGCGCTCGAGGCCCAGCACCCCGAGTGGAATCTCGCGGTGGACGACGGAAGCGGCAACGAGGCGCTCCCGAAGCCGGTCAAGCGGAGCCTTGCGTTCCTGCTGGCGTCCATTGCGCTCTGGTTTATCGGCTATAACGGCGTGACGACGTGGTTCTCCACCTATGTGGACGTGGTCATGGGGCAGGGCCTCGGCGGCGCGTCGCAGTGCCTGCTGATCGCGACCGTCGGCGCCGTCGTCTCCTACATCCCCATCGGCGCGCTGGCCGCAAAGATCGGGCGGAAGCGCACCATCCAGATCGGCATCGTGCTGCTGGCGGCCTGCTTTGCAATGGGCTATGTGCTGACGACCATGTATACCACCATCACGCCCGTGATGTTTGTCGTTTTCGCGCTGGTCGGCTTTGCGTGGGCGGCGATCAACGTCAACTCCCTCCCGATGGTCGTGGAGATGTGCAAAGGCTCGGACATCGGCAAATTTACCGGCTATTACTACACCGCGTCCATGGCCGCGCAGGTCGTTACGCCGGTGCTGGCCGGTACGCTGATGCGTCAGATCGATTACCGCGTGCTCTTCCCGTATGCGGCGCTGTTTGTCGCGCTGTCGTTCGTGACGATGCTGTTCGTCCGGCATGGCGACGTCAAGGCTGCGGCCAAGAAGGGCCTCGAGGCATTTGAGGATATGGAGGACTGATTTTTCATGAAAAAGCACGCTGTTTTGAAGGCTGCGGCGCTGACCGCCGCGGCATATACCGTTTCGCTGCGCGGACGGACGAAGCACCCGGATCTGGAGATCCTGCGCCGTTACCGCTTTGCGCACCGGGGCTATCACGACAAGCCCGTCGTGCCGGAAAACTCCCTGCCCGCCTTCCGGCGCGCCATCGAGCATGGCTGGGGCGCGGAGCTGGACGTGCATCTGATGAAGGACGGCACGCTGGCCGTCATCCACGATTCGAGCCTCCTGCGGACGGCAGGCGCGGACGTGCAGATCGAGGATCTGACACGCGAGGAGCTGGAAAACTACCGTCTCGAGGGCGCCGACGAGCGCATTCCGCTGTTTGACGAGGTGCTGGCGCTGTTTGAAAACACGACGCCGCTCATCATCGAGCTGAAGGCCGCGAACGGCAATCATTTTGCGCTGTCCAAGGCCGTCTGCGAACGGCTCGACTCCTACAAGGGCGTTTTCTGCATCGAGTCCTTCGACCCGATGGTCGTCGCGGACGTGCGCGAGCTTCGGCCCGGCATCTGCCGGGGCCAGCTGGCGGAAAACTTCCTGAAGGACAAGGGCGCGCTCGACCCGGTGCGCTCGGTGCTGGCGACGGGGCTGATCGGAAACGCGCTGGCAAAGCCGGACTTCATCGCCTTCAAGTTTGAGGATCGCAGCTGCATCAGCAACGCCCTCTGCCTCAAGCTCTGGGGCATTCAGGGCGTGGCGTGGACCATCCGCTCGAAGCACGATCTGCTGACAGCGGAGGCCGAGGGACTTATCCCGATCTTCGAAAAATTCGACCCGGAGGTGTAAAAAATGCGCCCACGGCGGCAAAAGCATCCCCCGGAGAGGCTTGCGCGGCGGCGGGAGCGTCCGCTAAAATAGGCATGTTAAGCGATCCGGCGACATAGTATCAGGCAGCACCGTATTTGGGGAAATGCGGTGCTGCACCCTAAGCATATCGGCCCCCTGCCGTGCGCAGCGGAGCCTCTGAACGCCTGCGCTTTCGCGGAAAGCGATCCCGCGCGGGCGGCGTTTGTTGACATTCCCTGTGTTTGCTGCTATGATGGGGCGGTAAAAGCGAAAAAGGAGGAATTCCTATGAAAAAATCCTGGAAATACGGACTGATCGGCGCGGCTGCCGCGCTGGCCGCCGTGCTGCTTCCCTATGAGATCGACCGCAATGACGACGGCGAATTCAGCTACAATTCGCTGCTGCTGGGCGTCTACCGCAGAAAGCGTTCCGACGGCGAGCACGCCACGGCTGTGACGCTTTTCAACGCGCCCGCCCTCACCGACGAGAGCCGGAAGGCGCGCGAAGCCGCCGTCCGCCATGTGATCGAGGCGGCTGCGGAGCAGGAGCTGTTCGCCGACGAGGACGATCCCACCGAGGGCGCGGCCTCCGCACCGGCGGCAGCGCCGGTGGCAGAGGAAACGCCTGCCGTACCGGTGGAGGAAGCCCCGGCGGAGCCTGACGAGGAGCCGGAAACGCCTGCGGAGGCGTGCACCGAGACGGAGGAAGCATCCGCCGAGACGCAGGAGCCGTCCGCTGCGGAGGCCCCTGAAGCGCAGGAGCCTGCCGGAGAGGAAGCCGCCGCGCAGGAAGAGGCGTAAAGGAAAACAGGTACCGCCGGTTATCCGGCGGCGCCGGCATAACGCAAGGCCCGTTCCCATTCCGGGGACGGGCTTTCTGTGTAAGTTTACAAATTCGTCATGCCTCCCACCCCTCGCTTATGGTAAACTATCATAAGAGGAGGGAAGCAGCCCAATGAACATCTTATTCTTTCTGACGCCCAAGGCCATGTGCTCCTACGTCGATGCCGGGGCGACGCTCCGTCAGGCGATGGAACGCATGGAGAAATCCGGCTTTTCCGCACTTCCGGTTCTGGAATCGGACGGAAGCTATGCGGGCGTACTGACCGAGGGCGACCTTCTGTGGGCGCTGAAGGGCATGTGCGCCACGGATATCCGTCAGACCGAGACGCATTACATCCGGGAGCTTACGCCGCGCCGCGTGATCCATCCCGTCAAGGTCGATACCCGCGTGGAGGATCTGATCTCCGTCGCCGCAGAGCAGAATTTTGTCCCCGTGATCGACGACAAGAACGATTTCATCGGGATCGTCACCCGAAGCCGCATCCTGCGCTACTGTCAGGAAGCCTATTTTGCAAAAACTGCACAAAAAATTTCCTGAGCATGTTTAAGCCCCGCTGAAGCTGGCGATACTTTTCAGCGGAGGTGCAAGAAATGCAAAACAACGAACGATCCAACTCCGGCGCGTTCCGGAAATTCTTTCAGGAAAAGGGCTACTACATAGTCCTGTTCCTGTGCATTGCTGCAGTCGGAATTTCGGGCTATATTTTTGTCAGAAGCGCAATTTCGGAAAAGAATTCCCTGAACGATGAAACGCTTTCCGTCGCCACGACCACCACGGTGCCGTCCGCGCCGGAGAGCAGCAAGCCAATCAAGCCCGCCGCGCAGGCGGAGGACTCCGCCGTCACCGCCGCCGCGGAGGACCCGGGCGACCTGACTCCGGCGTCCAAGCCGGATCCGGACGAGACGGTCCGGGCCGCGGCAAGCTCCGTGCGCGTCTGGCCGGTCTCCGGCACGACGCTGCTGGAATACAGCGTGGACGCGCTGGCCTACAACCCGACGACGCGCGACTGGCGCACACATGAGGGCGTCGATCTTGCCGCCGTCTCCGGCGAGCCGGTCAAGGCCTCCTGTGCGGGAACCGTCGCCGCCGTCTATGAGGACGAGGCGCTCGGAATGACCGTGGTGATCTCTCACGCCGACGGCTACGCCACGCATTATTCCAATCTGGCCGAGCTGCCGACCGTCAGCGTCGGCGACAGCGTCAGCGCGGGCGATGTGATCGGCGCGGTCGGCGAGACCGCCCTTCTGGAATCCGGCGAGGAGCCGCATCTGCACTTTGCCGTCTACTCCGGCAGCACGCCGGTCGATCCGACGGAATATCTCAGCTGAACAAATGCCGCCCGAAAGGGCGGCATTTGCATATTACGGGACTGCGGCTTATTTTCCGTGCCGGTGGCCGGGATGGAATTTCGGCTCCGTTCCGGCGATCAGACGGCGGATGTTGCTGCGGTGCATAAAAAGCACCAGCGCGCAGGTGAAAAGGCCAAGCAGCAGCTGCGCGGTGGACGGCGCGAAGAGGACCGTGCCGACGGCGACCATCCCAGCGGCGGACATGGAGCTGACGGACGCGGTCTTGCTCAGAAGCGCTACGAGCGCAAACACCGCGACGGCCAGCACGAAAATGCGCCAGTCGATCACGAGCGCGGCCGCGGCTCCGGCGGAGACGGCTTTTCCGCCGCGGAAGCGGTAGTAGACCGGGAAGCAGTGCCCGATCAGCGCGAAGGCCGCGCCGAGGCACGAGCCGATGACGCCGCCGAGCAGGCTCCCGAGCCATGCGGCCAGCAGCGTTTTGGCAAAATCCCCGAGGAAGGTGAGCACGCCCGCGCCAAGACCGAACACGCGCGCGACGTTGGTCGCGCCGGCGTTTCCGCTGCCGGACTGGCGGACGTCCTGATGAAAGACGTGACGGGAGATCAGGATAGAGATGCTGATGGAGCCGAGAAGGTAGCCGAGCACGCAGCTCAGCGCATAGTATACAGCGGTCATGGCAGTTCCTCACAGATGATTTGAAAATATCATACCATGCGCGTGGCGAAGAAGCAATCGGAAAAATACGAATTCTGCGCAGAAGCACGGAAGTATGAAAAGTCCCCCGGGCCGGATCGAACGGCCCGGGGGATCCTGCATAATCAGTGGTCGAGATTGCGGACGCCGTCGGCGCGGAGCGCCTGTACCAGCTCCGAAGCGTTCAGTGCGCGCGGCGTGACGCCTCCGGCTGCGGCCAGCGCGGCGGCAGTCCCGGCTGCCTGACCCATGGCGACGCAGTCACCGGTGACGCGGTAGCTGGCGTGCGCCTCATAGCTGCCGGAGATGCAGCGTCCGGCGACCAGAAGCCCTTCGACCTGCTTCGGAAGCAGGCAGCGGTAGGGAATGTGGTAGGGATGGACGCGGTATTCATAGCCCTCCTGCGAAAGGCCGTCCGGCTGGTGGATATCCACGTTGAAGGCGCATTCGCAGACGCCGTCCGGCTGACGGCGGCCGGTCAGGAGATCGTCGAGCGTCAGCTCATATTCACCCAGAATGCGGCGCGACTCGCGGATGCCGATGGTCGGCGCGGTCTGCTCGAGAATGGCGTGGCGGAACTGCGGCATGTAGGAGGTGAAGAACGTCATGGCCTCGTGGACAAGCTCCCGTCCCTCCAGCTCCGCGTCGCTGAGCTGCCGGGCATCGAGTGCGCTCTTGCCGCGGACGTGCGTCATTTCCGCGATGCCCTGATGCGGCGTCGGAAGCGTCAGAATGTAGGGCCGGTCAAAATTGAAGGCGTAGTCCTTCAGTCCGGCGGCCTGCGCGGCGTGCTCCATGTGGAAGAAGAGGTCGGTCGTCTTGAGCGGGCCTGCGGAATAGTCCATGGCCTGCACATAGTCCATCTCACCGAGCTTGAACATCAGAGACATGGGCTGTACCGCGCCGTCGGCGTCCCGTCCGATACGGAACGGCGCGCCCGCGCGGGCGGCGACGTCGCCGTCGCCGGTACAGTCGATCACGCAGCCGGCGCGGTAGGCCTGACGGCCGGACTTGTTCTCCACGATCACGCCGCAGACGCGGCTTCCCTCCATGAGCGGGAGGGCAAATGTGGTATGGAACAGAAGCTCTGCGCCGCTTTTTGTGAGCTTGCGGTCGAGCAGAAGCTTCATGGCCTCGATGTCAAAGCCGAGCAGCGGGCCGGACATGGAGGTGCTGCCGGTCTCCCGGAGGCCGTCCACAAGCTCCTGCATGATGCCGCCCTTGTTTTCCCAGTCCCAGATGGGGATGACCATGCCCGCCGTCCACATGCCGCCGAGGAAGGCGTACTGCTCGACGAGCAGCGTTTTTGCGCCGTGCCGTGCGGAGGCCAGCGCCGCGCCGATACCGGCGGGGCCGCCTCCGACCACGATCACGTCATACGTCCCGACGACCGGCGTTTTCAGGCATTCGCTGATATATTCCATGGAATGCGCTCCGGATCAATAGGCGTGGCCGAGCGGCTCCGGGCCGAGCGGCGCATTGCCGGGATTCGGGAGCTGGAAGCCGTTTGCCTTGTAGGCCTCGTAGTCGAAATGCTCCAGCTCGTCATAGCCGAGCTTGTGGAACTCATAGAAGCCCTCCCAGTCCTCATAGCCGTCGCCGAGCTTGTGCTCGAGGAAGGCGTCGGCCATGGCCATACCGGTGCGCGGCGCGACATAGAAGCCGCCCATGGCGAGGACGTTGCAGTTGTTGGCGGTGACGCAGCGGAGTGCTGCCGGGACGGATTCGCAGACGGCTGCGTGAACGTGCGGGCACTTGCTGGCGGCGATGTGGATGCCCATGCCGGTGCCGCAGAAGAGGATCGCACGCTCAAATTCGCCTTCGGCGATCATGGCACCTGCGCGCAGGCCGATGCGGTGGTACATTTCGGGCGTGCCCACATCGTCGGCCTTCATGCCGACGTCCGTGACGGTCCAGCCGCGTTCCTTCAGATGCTGCACGACGGCGTCCTTGAGCGCCAGTCCCGCAAAGTCGGCTGCAACGAGGATCTGCTTATCCTGAATGGTTTTCATGATGTCGTTCTCCTTTTCAATGTAGTAGTCTGGTTTGAATATCGAACCGGGGCGTTCAGCGGCGCTGGGCCGTGGACTCGCCCTGGATCAGCTTCAGCTTGCTGGAATAAAAGCTGGTCGTTTCCTGCGTCATGGACGCGTAGAGAAGCTCGAACGCCTTCTCTCCGAAGTCGCGCGCGTCCACGGCCAGCGTGGTCAGCGACGGCGTCTGGAAGCGGCCGAGGTCGATGCCGTCGAAGCCGACGACGGAGATATCCTCCGGCACGCGCAGGCCGCGTTCGAAGAACGCACGCATCGCGCCGATGGCCATCAGGTCATTGCCGCAGATGACGGCGGTGAAGGGCGTCTGGCTGCTGAGCAGGCGGGAGGCTTGCCGGTAGCCCGCGCGGACGTCGGTCTGATAGGGCGGGTCGCCGTCAATGAGCACGGGGCATAGACCAAGCTCCGTCATTTGCTTCTGATAGGCGTCGCAGCGGAGGTCGTAGCGCATCTCATGGCTCAGGCCGCTGAGGTAAACGATCTCGCTGTGGCCGAGTCCGGCCAGATGCTTGACGGCCATCCGCATGGCGGCGGCGTAGTCGCTCTCGATGGAGGAGAAGCGCCGGTAATCCACATCCGTGTTTCCGCTGACGAGCACGCGGATGTCGTTTTCAAGGAGCTGGTCGAGCTTGGACATATCGAACATGTGCGGCAGCGCAGCCACGAAAACGCCGTCGAGGCGGCGGGTGACGAAGTTGTCGAGATAGTGGTCGATGTTCTGTGTGCCGATGCAGATATTGACGAAGTAGCCTCTGGCGCTGGCAGCGGCCTCAAAATGCTCCACGATCTCGCCGTAATACGGGTTGCGGATGTTTTCCAGCACAAGGCCGATCTGCATGGTCTTGCGCGTGGTGAGGCTGCGGGCGACCATGTTCGGCTGATAGTTCAGCTGGGCCATGGCGGCCTGCACGCGCTCGACGGTCTCTCCGCGCACCTTCTGCGCGTTGTTCATCACGTTGGATACGGTCGCAGGCGACACGCCTGCAAGCTTTGCGACGTCCAGCCGGGTAGGTTTCATGAGCGTTCAGCGCCCCTTTCGGCGGAAAATAACGGAATTCTTACATTATTATTGCACAAGCTCCGTCCCCGCGTCAAGAAGCGCCTGTACGATCGAGGCGGCGTAAACGCGGATCATGAAGTCGTTCGGGTGGTTGACGAGATTGGCGCTGAGGCTGGGGTAGCCCTTTGCGGCGGAGGCATCGTCAAACGGCGCGGCGATCGAGACAAAGCCGCAGCCGGGCGTTTCCCGGACCAGCTCGCGCAGCGGCTGTTCATAGGCGCGCTGGAAGCGCGTCCAGCCCTCGCAGTCGGGGTTCGGCGTCTCCGAGGCCAGCAGCAGGAATTCCATCTGCGCGTTGGCCTGCCGTCCGGCGGCGAGAATGCCGCGCAGATTCCGAATGTACTCCTCCGGCTCGATCCCGGCACCGCTGTCGTTCATGCCGAAGCGGATGACGGCAAGCTCCGGCGCGTATGCGGCGAGGCGATCCTTCGCCTGCTCAAGGCCCCAGCGGCTGGTGGTGCCGCCGACGGCGGTGTTGATGCGGCGGATGGAGGGGTGACGGTATGCGTCGGCCAGCGCCATCGTGACGAGCCAGTCCAGCGGCGGAAGATACGGCGCGAGGCCCGTCCGTCCGCTGGCGTCGCAGCCCTCCATGAAGCTGTCGCCGTAGAAGAGGATCGTCAGCGGCCTTCCCTCGCGCAGAGTCTGCGCCGTGTGCGGCAGAAGCGGCAGCTGCGAGACGGGCGGCTGAATGGGACAGGGACCGCGGTGCGTATAGCTGACGCAGACCTGCCGCCGGAGCACCTCCGCGCCGCTCGGGTCATAGCGCACGAAGCGGCCGGGGCAGCTCACGCTGGCAATGGAGATCTCGGCGGGCTGCGGAAGGAAATACTCGTCGTAGGAGAAGAAGGGAAGGCGTCCCTCCGGCAGGCGGACGATGCAGCCGTTTTCCACGCGGTAGTCCACATCCGGCAGATATTCCGTGCGCAGGTCCGCCGAGCAGACGCGGAGAATGGTCTCCGGCGCGCACAGCAGACGGCAGGGACGCGTTTCGCCGGTCACGGGATCGGGCGTGAAAAGCAGGCTTTCGTTACGGATGATATCGCCCTGCCAGACCGGCGCGAGGGCCATTTTCAGATCGAAATATCCGTTCATTCCGGCAGCTCCCAATGGTGGAAGCCGCTTCCGGCTTCAAACGTGCCGAGCCCCGGCAGCGTGACGACGGCGGTCGTGCCGAAGGGCACCTGCAAATAGACGTAGCGGCTGCCGTAGCGGTGAACCCAGCGAAGAACGGCTTCGCCGTAGGGCGTCGGGACGCCCGCGCTGGCGGAAAGCAGCTTCTCCGGGAAGCACGGCTGGACGGCGAAGCGCTTCCAGCCGCCGTCCAGCGGCGTAAGACCGGCAAGGCAGGCGAAGAACCAGCGGCTGACCGCGCCGTACATGGGGTGGTTGTGGGAGTTCATCAGCGGATTCTTTTTCAGCTCGAAGCGCTCCCAGACGGTCGTCGCCTCGTTCTGGATCATAAAGCCGATGGAGGGGTATTCCTCGCGCGTGAGCAGCGTCCAGGCATCCTCGACGTAGCCGTATTTTACGAGCATCTCCAGCATATAGCGCGTGCAGAGGTTGCCGGTCGTGAAGCGGAACTGCTTTTCGACCAGATCGCTGTGCAGGTGATCGGCGGCGCGCTGGCGGCCCTCCTCCGGGAGGATGTCCAGCCAGAGCGCGAAGGACTGACAGCCCTGAGAGCCGGTGCCGACGCAGCCGGTCTCCGCGTTCCACCACTTTTTCAGGAACGCTTCGCGGATGCCCTCGGCCTCCCGGCGGAAGGCTTCGGCACGATCCGGCTTTCCGAGCAGGTCGGCGATCTGCGCGAGAAGCCTGCTGTTGAAGTAGTAATAGCCGGTGGACATAAGAATGCCCGGCGTGACGGCGGAGACGGCGAATTCCTCGCTCTGGCAGGCGTAGGCCGGAGCGGCCCAGTCGCCGTAGTAGCTGTAATCCACGATGCCGTTTTCGCTGTGGCTGCGCAGGAAGGCGTTCCATGCGGCAAAGCCCTCGAAGCCCTCCTCCAGAATTTCCAGATTTCCGGTGTGGAGCCACGCCTCCCAGCCTGCCAGCAGATAGGACGAGCAGACCGGATCCGCCGGACGGCAGCCGAAGGCGAACGGCGCGGTGCAGGTGATGCTTCCGTCGGCGTCCTGCACGTCTATGCAGTCGCGGACGATCTTCGGGAACAGACGGCCCACATCCGCGATGTAGGGCGTCGCCTCAAAGCGGGAGGTCGCGTCGTTGAGCCAGCCCATGCGCTCGTCGCGCTGTGGGCAGTCGGTCAGGACGCTGTGAATGTTGGATTTTTCGCCTTGAAGGCTGCACTTGTAGATCGTGTTGAGAAGCGGCTCGCCGCAGGTGAAGAAGCCGTCGGAGAAAACGTCGGTGTAGAGGCTCTGCGCCTCGATATCGCCGCGCAGGAGCGGGCCGGGATAGCCCGTCACCTCGGCGTAGCGGAAGCCGTGATAGGTGAATTCCGGCTGCCAGAATTCCGGGTCGCGCCCGTCTCCGGCGGCGATGTAGGTATCCACGCTGGCGGCGTTGCGCAGCTGGGGAAGATAGAGCCGCCCGTCCTCGTCGAGGAATTCCATGTGCCGGAGCGTGATCTCCGTTCCGGCGGGGATGTCTCGCGGGATGCGGATGCGGCAGACACCGGCCATATTCTGGCCGAAATCCGCGCTCCAGACGCCCGGAGCCGTCTCCGCGACGGTGCGTGCGGGATAGGTCTCCTGTTCGCAGATCGCTTCCAGCGTCTGCGGCTGGAGCCGGGCGCAGGGCGCTTCGGTCAGCGAGACGGGATAGGATTCGGCAAGCGGCGTCTCCGGAAGGCTCCAGCCGGGGACGAAGCGGGACTGGTCGCGGCGTTCGCCGTCGAAAATATCGCTGGAGACGATCGCGTCCGGCATCCAGCGCCAGTCCTCACCGGTCTTGAGCCACGCGACGCTTCCGTCCGTATAGCGGATGCGCAGCATGGCGCTCAGCTGCGTTTTGCCGGTATAGGAGGCAATGCGCTGCACGAGGTTATAGCAGATGCTGTCCGGTCTCCGCCATCCGGCGGCGACGCGCACGCCGATGCGGTTCACGCCCGGACGCAGCACCCCTTCCAGCTCCGGCACGACCGAATAGTAGGCGCGGCGGTCATACTGGCTGTAGGCGGGATTCATCGGCTCGGCAAAGACGGCCTCGCCGTTCAGCTCGACCTTGTGGTAGCCGAGGCCGCACACGAACAGACACGCGCTTGCGACGGGCTTTTCACAGGTAAAATCGTGGACGAAGTCGATCACGGCGTCGCTGGCCGCGCCGTCGGCGAAGAGCCATTCGGCGTCCCAGTCCACGCTGCCGGGACAGAAGCGGCGGCATTCGGGCGCACTCTCCGCGCCGCAGCCGCTGCGGAGCCGAAGCTCCAGCGTATAGACCTCGCCGGGCGTCAGGGCCGGGCCGCCGTAGCGGCAGGACTGCTCCTGCGAGGCGTGCCAGCCGGTCTGCCAGACGGCTTCGCCGTCATGGAGCACACGGAGCGAAAACGCGGCCTGCGTCTCGCCGTCTCCGGCTGCGCACGCCCAGCTGAAAAGCGGCGCGGCGCTTTCGAGGATGCAGAGCTGCGACGGCTTTGTTTTGCCGTATTCGATTCGGATATTGTATGGTTTCATGGATCAGAGTTCTCCCTTTTCCGGCGCTCAGCCCTTGACGGCGCCCAGCATAATGCCCTTGACGAAGTATTTCTGGATAAACGGATAGACCAGCATCAGAGGGACGGTGGATACGACGATGACGGAATATTTCAGCGTCTGCGCCGTTTTCAGCTTCTGGATGACGGCCTCCATCTCCATGCCGCTGGAGGCCATGTCGATCTTGCCCGTGATGAGCACATCGCGCAGAATGGTTTGCAGCGGCATCAGCTCCTTGTCCTTGAGGAAGATCAGGGCGCTGAAATAGTCGTTCCAGTGGCCGATGGCGTAGTACAGCACCAGCACGGCCAGCGTCGGCTTGACCAGCGGCAGGATCACGCGCCAGAGCATCTGGGCGGTGTTCGCGCCGTCGAGCAGTGCCGCCTCCTCCAGACTCTTCGGGACACCGTACATGAAGAAGCTGCGCAGGATCAGCACGTTATAAATGGAGATCGCGCTCGGGATAATCATGGCGAGCGGCGAATTGTAGAGGCCGAGGTTTTTGACCTGCAAATACAGCGGGATCAAGCCGCCGGAGAAATACATGGTGAACACGAACAGGACGGTCAGCACCTTGCGCGGAAGAAAATCCGAGCGCGAGAGAGGATAGGCGGCGCAGATGGTCATGACGAGGTTCAGCGCGGTGCCGACGACGGTGTAGAGAATGGAGTTGAGATATCCGCGCAGGATATCCTGATATTCAAGGATCAGCTTATAGCCGCCGAGATGGAAGCCCTTCGGGAGCAGGAGCACCTGACCGGCCTGCACGAGATTCGGGTCGGAGAAGGACGCGATCAGCACGAACCAGAGCGGCCATGCGTAAAGCAGGAAGGTCAGCGCCATCAGGACGCCGTTGACGCCGTAGAAAACGCGGTCGGCGCGGGAGTTGCGGATCCCGCGGTGCGGGCGTATGGATCGATTTTTCATGCCGCGCCTCCTTACCAGATGCTGTAGCCGGCGAGCTTCTTGGCCACGCGGTTTGCGACCAGAAGGAGCACCATGCTGACGAGCGAATTAAACAGGCCGACTGCGGTCGAGAAGCCGTAGTCGCTGTTGATCAGTCCGATTTTATAAACGTAGGTGGAAAGCACCTCCGAGGTGGAGGTATTGAGCGAGTTCTGCATCAGCAGGACCTTTTCGTAGCCGACGTTGATGACGTTGCCAAGGCTCATGATGAACAGAACGAGCACAGTCGGCCGAAGCTCGGCCAGATCGATGTGCCAGATGCGGCGCCAGATGGAAGCGCCGTCCACGATGGCCGCCTCGTGGATCTGCGGATCCACGCCGGAAAGCGCGGCGATGTAAATGACGGAGCTGTAGCCGAGGCCCTGCCATACGCCGCTCCAGGTGTAGACGCTCCGGAAGAGCTTGCCGGAGGACAAAAACGGAATGGCCTCCAGACCAAGCCGCTGAAGAAGCGCGTTGATCAGGCCGCTGTCGCCGAGGAAGATGGCCAGCATACCGACCAGTACGACGTTGGAGATGAAATACGGCAGGTAGGTCACCATTTGCAGCGTTTTCTTCCAGCGCTTGTGGCGGACGTAGTTGATAAGGACGGAGAAAAGGATCGGAACGACCGTGCCGACGACAAGGCTGTAGAGGCTGATGGCCATGGTGTTCCAGATCAGCGTCCAGAAATTATAGCCCTTGAAGAAGCGGGAGAAATTTTTGAGGCCGACCCAGGGACTGCCCCAGATGCCCTTTTTGATCATGTATTTTTTGAAGGCCAGCTGGATACCGGCCATCGGTACATACGAAAACAGAAGATAATACGCCAGCACCGGCAGAACCATGACATAGAGGATCCAGTTCTTCCGGATATCCGCGAGCAGACGCTGGCCGAAGCTCGGCCGGTCAAGGCGCGGCGCTCTGGCGGCGTCCGGCGCCGCTTTGGGACTGCGCATGTTTCGCACACCTGCCTTTCTGATGCATCGCACGATGCTTCCGGACGAACGCCCGGATGGGGCCCGCCCGGAAGCATTGTGAAGAAGTGTGAAATTAGGGGACTAGGAAGGTATCAGACGGGCTCAGCCCTCGAGATAGCGGGTGTACGCAGCCTGATCGATCTCATGCAGGCGGGAGGCGCCCATGGCGTCCATGTTGGACAGGTACTCGTCCCATGTGGCGTCCAGATCGAGCTGGCCGGTGATGACCTGCGCCATGTACTCATAGTAGTAGCTGGTGATGGTCGTGATGAGGTCGGCGCGCTCGGCAAGCTCGTCCTCGGTCCAGTTCAGAGTGGGATACGGTTCCGCAGCGTACTCCAGAAGGGCCTTGCGCTGTTCGTAAAGGAAGAGCTCCTCGGGGTTGGTGTTGCCCTCGTCAAACAGCTTTGCCTTTGCAAGGGGCGCGGGATACCAGCCGAACATACAGGCCTTGTTGCGGACACTGGTGATGTCGCCGCCCCATTCGCCGTCGGTGATCCACTCATACATGCCGTTGTCGTCCAGAGAGAAGGTCACGCCCGCGACACCCATGCGGCCAAGGATGGCGCCCTCTTCGCAGTAGAAGTAGTCCGCCCACTGGCAGATCAGTTCGGGGTTCGTGCACTTGTCGGTGATGCACAGCGCGCCATAGCCAAGGCCGTTGCCGGAGGGCATGGTGTGTTTGCCGTTGAAGGGGTTGAGGCCGACGTACTCCTCGTCACGCTCCGTGCCGACGTGCTGATATGCGCCGTAGGTCGGGATGGTGCCGAGCGTGTCGCTGGTCGCGCCGATGGCGTTCAGATCGTCCCAGCTTGCGGTGAAGCAGTCCTGGTTGATGAGCTTCTCGGTGTAGGCCTGCGCCCAGAAGGCAAGGAAGTCGTGGTAGACATCGGAGGTCGGGACAAAGACGGCGTTTCCGTTGTCATACATGCTGTAGGTGCTGTAGTCCATGGCGACGCCGAACAGCGGCAGGGTGTATTCCACAGCGCCGGACGGGCAATAGATGCCGTATTCGTCGTTCGCGCCGTCGCCGTTGGGATCGTCCTTCACAAACGCGCGGAGCACATCCAGGAACTCGTCCTGCGTGGTGGGAAGCTTCATGCCGAGGTTATCCAGCCACTTCTGGTTGATGTAGACGGCGGGAGCGGCCAGCTCCTGACCGTTGAGCTGCGGCAGAGCGTAGATGTTGCCGTCGGCAGAGGTGATCTGGTTCCAGAGATCCTGCTCGTCCAGAAGCGCCTTGAGATTGGGCATATACTGGTCGATGAGGTCGTTGAGCGGGATCAGGATGCCCTGAGAGCCGTACTGGAAGGCTTCGGTGGCGCTGATGCCGCTCTTGATGTAGACATCATAATATTCGCCGCTGTTGAAGCTCAGGCCGCGCTTTTCGGAAAGCTCCGCCTGGCTGGCGGTGGAGATGTCCCAGTGGATGTTCGTGCGCTCTTCCATGACCTGCATGGTCAGGGTCTTGTCAAGCTCTTCGCCGGTGTTGCCGAACGCGAAGGCGCTGACGTTGTAGGTCTCGGCCAGCGGGAACACGTCCTGCGAAGCCTCTGCCGGAGCGTCGGTCTTGTCGTCGCCGCTGGGGGTCGGATCCGTCTGGTTCGACGGCTCCTTGGTGTCCGCCGGAGTGTTCTCCTGCTTGGCGCAGCCGGCCAGGACGGAGAATGCCAACACTACCGCAAGAAGCAGTGCCCATACTCTTTTTTTCATTTTGTAGCCTCCTGATATGTTTTAGTATTATCGACGCGAATTGACCCGCGTTAATAATTCGCAAAAAAGAAACTGCCAAGACGGGATCAAGTGCTTTGAGACGTCAAGACAGAAGCCTGCCGCAAGAAAATGCGGCGGCGGAAGCGGGTGCTTTTGCCGGCCAACGGCGGAAAGCCCCACCATGTATGGTATGGAAGCCGATAGAAAATGGCTGTCCGCTGGAGCATTGCTCCCTTTCTGAACTAAGGATACTCCTTTTTCTTGAAAGATGCAAGACTGCTTTTGCACAAATTAACTCGCGTCAATTTGTCGCTTTTCCACAAGCTGCGCGCGGCGCTGCTGGCCCGCTGCCGAATAGCGCCGCAGAAAAACGAAAAACAGGCCCGGAGGAGCTGGAAATTGCGGCTTTTTTCAAATAAACGTCCGTTGAGAATTCTTCTGGATTTTAAATCAATGAATCCGCACTGGCTATTGCAATTTCCATATGCAGCCCTTATAATGATTGTATATTATTGTCACAGTTGCATGTATTTTCGCAAAAAAAGCCGAGAACTGAGAGAAAGCTGCGGCTGGAAAAAGCGGAGCATGCGAATACCGCCGGAAATTACAGCGCGGATCCCGGCGGGCGGCTGCTTTGCCGCGCGCAGAAAAGCAGGAAAGGAAAAGAGGAAAATGGAAAGAAGAAAGATGTGTTGGCACAGGCTGCTGTGCCTGACCCTTGCGGCGCTGGTGCTGGCGTCCTGTCTGACGATGACGGCGTTTGCCGCTGATCCGCAGGACTCGGAGGAAAATGGCATTGTGGACTTTGTGCTGGTGCTGGACTGCTCCGGCTCGCTGAACGTGACGGACCCCAGCCATCTGTGCGCCACGGCGTGCAAGATGTTCGTGGATATGGTCCCGCTGGAAAACGCGCGGATCAGCGTGATCGCCTTCGGCTATGACGGCGGCACGCAGTATACATTAAAGAATATGTCCATCGACAACCCGCTCGACCTGAAAAAGGTCTATCTGGTGTCGGATATGGTGGAGGCGTCGGCGATCAAGGACAAGAACGCCCTCAAGCAGCAGGTGACGGACGCGACCTCGAAGAGCGGTACCAATACGCCGCTCGGCACGGCGCTGCTCAGCGCGGTCGATCTTCTGGAGAACAACGGCGCTTCGGATAAGAACGCATGTGTCATCCTGCTGACGGACGGCCGCATCGCCGCGCAGCAGAACCGCTACGACGATAAGGACAACGCCCATACGGCGGCAAAAACGGCGGCCAGCCACGACTGGCCGGTCTACACGATGCACCTCAACGACGGCGAACGCTACGGAGCAGGCTCAGAGGAGACGACGCTGATGCGTCAGATCGCCGAGGAGAGCGGCGCGGGCGAGGACGGCTACACCCCGCTGACCAGCTTTCAGGAGGGCAACGCGGCGGTCGCGCGCGCGTTCATGAACATCTTCAACCGCTTCATGTTCGGCGGAAACGGCAATATCATCACAAAGACGGCAGACGCGCAGGGCGACGTGACGTGCGATTTTGAGGTACCGGAGCTGACATCGGAGACGACAGTCATCGTGTCCGGAGCAAGCCTGAAGTCTGTTACGGTCAACGGCCCGGATGGCAGCAGCCGCACCGTGGATAAGAATAATTTCGACGAGCAGAACTTCGTTGCGACGATCGACAGCAACCACGAGAGTGGTGGCAGGCAGAACAAATACATCTGCATCAAGCTGCTCTGCCCGGAGGCCGGCATGTGGACCGTGCAGGCCAAGGGCGATCCCAACGCGAACATCGATATGTATGACTGCTCGATGCGCGATCTGGATCTGGTGCTGAGCACGTCGCTGACGGATGAGAGCCGCGTGCTGGCAAAGAACGAGGCCGTGACCTTCAACGCCTATTTCACCTATCATGGCAATGAGATCCTGAAAAATCCGTATTATGAGAAGAAGCAGCCCGTGCTCGTGTTCACCAACACTGCGAATGGCCAGAAGGCCGAGCTGCCGATGCAGGCCGGAGCCAACGGCGGCTATACCGCGACGATCAGCATGAACGAGCTGGAATATCAGGGCACCTTCACGGTTGCTGCCCGGCTCGACGACAGCATGTTCCGCAACGGCTCCAAGTGGAGCAACAGCCAGAGCCTGACGAGCGAAAATCTGCCGGTGCGCATCACGGATCCGAAAATGCCCGACCTGACCGGCGATGTCAACGGAAAGACGGAAAAGGTCGATCTGATGCAGCATATCGAAAATCCGGACGACGACGAGCTGTTCTACGAGCTGCAATGCGTCAGCGACCGGAACGTCGCCTTTGACTACAGCATCGACGAGAACGGCTATCTTGAGATCGAATGCGGCCTGAACTATGGAACATATGCGCTTCAGCTCTCCGTTCGGGACGCGGACATGGAGCAGCCGCTGCTGCTCGATCCGTTCCAGCTGGAGACGCAGAAGCACGCGTTCAGCGTTCGGGACATCGAGCCTGTGGAGCTGTGGACGGACCACTACCCCTGGCAGAAGGATATCCGCGAGAGCGCGGAATTTGATCTGAACGACTATTATGACGAGGGCGACGATCTTCCGGTGGAGATCGCGTCGGAGAGCTTTGACGGCGACGGGACGGTCTACCGCGTGAGCCGGGACGGGATGCATTATACCGTCGTTCCGCTGGCCGAGGGCGAGGGTACGCTCACCTTCACGCTCACGAACCAGCTGAAAGAGGAGCAGGGCCATCTGAAGGTCCGCGTCATCAGCGGCAAGGCGGCCTTCTGGCAGAGAAACTGGATCTACTTTGCGCTGGCGGCGGCGGTGCTCGTGCTGATCGTGATCGTCCTGTGCGTCCTGTCCGGCATTACCCGTGTCAAGGGCAGCTGGGAGATCGATCTGGAGGACGGCGACGGCGGACGCATCTACCTGCCGAACCTCAACATCGCCAGCAATACGACCGTCGGCAGAAAAAACAAGCAGGTCGACCTGTGGGATCTCGTCTATGAGATCGCGCCGTTTGCGGAAAAGAGCGGCCTTCTGAGCGAGTCGCTGAACTTCTATCCCGCGATGAACCAGATCCACATGCGCGGCGTTACGTTCGGCAGCGGCTTTGTTCTGCAAAAGCTGCCTGCAAACGTGACCGCACAGTATAACGGCCTGCCGGTCAGCAGCAAGTGCCGCGTTTCGATGGGCGAGCTGCGTCTGACGATCCAGGGTGAGGGGGCCGTGACCGACGTGGTGTGCAGCCTGCGCTATGCCGGAGCGAGATAAGAGAGAACAGCGAAGATCCTGAACAGCGGATTTCATAAATAAATATAGAAGAGGAGAGAAAATCATGCCGAATATGCAGTCCTTTAAGAGCGAGGATTACCCGATCCTGCTTGCAGCAAACGAGATCGACGCGACCGACGGTGCATTATTCAACACGGCGGCGCTTCTCAAGCCCAATACCATGGATCGCACGATCCTCATTGGCCTCGGCGGCACTGGCATTCAGACGCTGGACTATGTCAAGGGCGTCATCACGAATCGCCTCGACCCCACCTGGAGCAGCTATGTCGGCTTCCTCGGGATCGATACGGATGCGACAGAGCTGAGTCACGCGAAGTATCTCAAACAGGAAGAGATGGTGCTGACGACGCGGCCCGGCGCGGAAAACCGGAAGGTGAATCCGATGGCCTATCCGCAGGCATGGCGGCGCTTCGCAGACCCGAAGGCTATGGCCAATGTCCCGGATATGAATGGAAAGGGAGCGAGCCGGAAGAGACTGGTCGGACGGCTCAAGATCCACGACCGGGATACGGTCGGCGCGGTGGACATGGAGATCGTACAGAAGCTGGCGAACCTGAAGGCCAAGCTTACAGGCGTAAGCAGTTACGAGGTCTTTGTGATCGGCAGCGTCAGCGGCGGCACATGCAGCGGCGGCTTCCTGGAAATGCCGGCGCTTATCCGCCGGGCATTCGGCGATGCAGATCTACACATCTACGCTATGCTGTATCTGCCCGATACGCTGACCTCACTCGATCCGGCTGGCGCAGCGGATCTGAAGGCCAACGGCTATGCCGCCCTGAAGGAGCTGAACTATTATCAGGGCATTGCCATGCGCCCCGGCTACAATGAGAAATTCGGCTACAACGATCCGTCAGCTCCGGAGCTGGAGCTGGCAGGCGGACGACCGTTTTTTGACATCCCGTATCTGATCGGCACGGTCTCCGGCGCGACGGCAAACGCGAGCCGCGTCGCCAGACAGAACATCGCGGAATTCCTCATCAGCTTGCTTTCCGAGGTGACCGTGGTGACCCGGGCAGATGCAGATAAGGATGGCAATGATAAGCCATTCTCGACGGCGTCATTCCTCGACAATGCCATTCCGTTTTGGAACAAAAAGGAACAGATGCCCGGCGTCCCGGAGACGGAGGCGGCCGGCTGGCGGCATGAGTTCCCGCGCCATTACGGCGCGATCGGCTTTGCACAGATCGCCGCGCCGAAGAAGATCGTGCGCTCCTATGTGGTCGGAAAGGCCTGCGCGGAGGCAGGCTTCAAGCCGGTGAGCGTTGAAAAGCGCGACGAAATGATCGCGTCCGGCGCGCCGCTGCTGCCGTTCCGCGGCGCGAACGACTATATGAACGCGACGGAGGGCACGGCCAAGGCCAGAGAGATCCTTGCACCGGTGCTGCCGCTCCTCCAGACCATCCATTCGGCGGACTTCTCCTTTATGGCGGCGACCGGCTGGCCCGCCGAGAACCTGTGGGACAGCCTCTATAAGCGCCAGCACGAGGTCGGCGCTATGCCGGGACGACTGAATGCGGCCTTTGAGGACCGCATCGGCCCGGCGGCCATGAAGGCGCTGGAAAACGAGATAAACAAGGCGTTCGCGGCGTATCGCACGAACGTGCAGAGCTTCGTGGAGCAGGAGGGCCCGCTGGCCTTTGATAACCTGTATCACGGCCGCTTCACGAAGGTCGGCGACAACAACGGTATCGGCATCGAGACGATGCTCCGCCGTCTGCGCGGCGGCAAGACCATCCTCGACGCACAGTTCCGCTGGGACACGCCCGCGGCCAAGGCGAAGGATCTCGAGGTCGCGCAGCAGGAGGTCCATAAGGCCTCGAATCTGGCGGGCCTGCTCGGCAAGCGCACCAAGGCCGCGAGCGCGTGGGTCTTTGCCTATGACAAGTGGCAGCAGGCCAGGATCATTGAGAAGCGGCGCGAGTATGCGCTGGGCGACGTCGGAAAGTTCAACGAGCTGTTCCTGCGTCCGGCGGCGCTGCTGGCCGATCAGCTGCGCGCCTTCGGCGATACGCTTGCGGCCATGAGCGATATTTACGCTGCGCACGGCAACTGCCTTGAGGACTTCAGCGCGTTCAGCCGTGCGCGCGACAATAATACGGAGATCAACCTCTGCGCCGTTTCCGCGGCGTCGCACGGCTGGCTCCTGCGCGAGGCGCAGGAGCAGCTCCGTGCCGTCAACGCCAAGGAGATCCGCACGAAGATGGTGCAGGACTTCTTTGAGGACAGCGAGGCGTGGATGAGCATTCCGGAAAATATGGTCGTCCTGCGCGACGGCAAGCCGGCGCTGGCCAAGGAGGGCACGGCCGTTCCCGCGCGCGAGCGCTTCGACAAGCTCATGCAGAGCGTTGTGCCCGATACGCTGGCCCTGTCGATCGAAAAGACCTTTGAGGCCATCAATGAGACCGGCACGGACTACACGTCCTTTGCACGGGCGGTCGTGGAGAAGCTGGTGCAGGCCAGCGGCATTATGCTCCGCGCGAACATCCACGACGAGAATTATATGCGTTATCTGATCTATCCGGCTTCCCTGGGACTGTCGGCCGATGGCAAAGAGATCGCAGACGCGCTTAAGGCGGCGGCCTCGAATGCATTCAATCGCATTCAGATTCAAGCATCCGAGGACACAGACAGCATAAAGCTCTATCAGATCGCCGCGCCGTTTGAGCTTTACCGGCTCCAGAGCGAGGGAACCAACCAGGGCGACCACGATCTGCGCGACTGGGAAAACAACTACATGGTGCGCTTTGACGATCTGATCCATGGCATGTCTCAGGACGTGGAGACGGAGATCGTGCCGGGACAGGCTCCGCGCTATACGGAGATCACCCCGTGGAAGGACTATCCGTCCGTCCTGCGCTATAATACCGATCCGAAGCAGCCCGACCCGGTCAGCGGCGCGGTCTGCTACGAGGGTCAGGTCCGCCGGAAGCTGGCGGAGCTGATCGAGCGGGCGAGAAACCTCGGCGTCCTGTACTGCAAGAAGGTGGGCGACCAGCAGTATACCGTTTACCGCGTCAACTGCGACCGGTCGATCAACTGGTCGCTGGATCTGTCGATCATGCCGCGCGACGCACTGGGCCTGCTGCCGACCGGCATGGCGCTGGCGGACGCTGTCGCAAGCCAGAATGGGCGGCGGCTGGAGGACATCTCCCGCGCTGTGGAGCTGAGCCAGGGCGGCCTGCTCTCCGGCCCGCATACCACCGAGGAGTGGGCATGGAAATGGGTCGAGCGGACGCTCCGCGCCCATATGCCGATGATGATCGAGATCCGCAATACCGTTCAGAAGTTTGAAGCGTGGTATAAGATCATTGAGAAGGAAAACGCGCTGGTGCTTGCAAGAATGAAGCCCGCGAAGATGATCTTCATGATCCGCGGACAGGTCCTGCGCTGCGACGAGAACGGCATGTGGAAGCTCAAGCTGGCGAACGGCATGGAAAAGCCGATCGCCAACATGGGCGCGAACGGCATAAGAATGCTGGAGATGACCAACCCGAAGGGTGCGCGCCTGATCAAGAACGGCTTCAGCGCCTACTACCTCTTCAGCGGCCTGATGAAGCAGGTCGAGATGCAGGGCGACGGCTTCGACGAGGCCTACGAGCGCTCCCGCAGGAGACTGGGCGAGCTTGCCGAGGAATTCGACGAGGCGGCGATCATGGCGGGCGTGGAAATGTCCGATTTTGTGCTGAAGGAGGCCGAGGCGCTCAACGAGCTTGGCGCGATGCTCTCGGAGGGCGAGGACGCCAACCTCAGAGGCTCCTTCCTCGAGGCCATGAAGAGAAAGGACATCACGGACGAGGCGCAGATCAGAGACATCCGCTCCTTCTACCTCCGGGCAATGCTCTGGGAGCAGCTGTAAGCCCCCGGCAAACTGATATCGATGCGTCCGCCTGCCGGGGCTCCGGCAGGCGGACGGAAAAGAGGCGAAGACAATGGCCGTGAACAATATTTCAAAAATCGAATGTACGCTGCTCGGCATCAACGCCATGTCCGGAGCGCAGGGCGAAGCGATCCATGAAGAGTGGGGAAAGCGATTCTCGCAGATGACATCGTTCCTGATCGATGCCGAGCCGGACGACAGCGAGATCGTCCTGACGAAAAAATTCCGCGACCAGATCGCGGCGGCGGGGATCTCGGCGATGGCGGGAAAGCTCTGCGTTCTGGCCGTATTTCTGGATCTGACCGGCGAGCTTGACGATGCGCGGTTCCAGGAGCTGAGCAAGGTCCCCGCACGGCTCAAGATCGCGCTGGGATGCAGCGTGGTCGCGGCGCTCCAGTTCGGATACTGCGGGACGCTCGGCCTGTCCGCCGGCGCACCGGCCCGCAGAAGCATCCAGCGGCTCGTGGAGCACAATATGGACGATACGGTCCAGACACAGCTGGTGCTGACGGCCTCGCCTGCGCTGGCCGCGGGCACGCAGTCGATCTGGCAGCCTGCGATGCTGCTGCTCGACCTTCTGCGCCGCCAGCCCGCGCCGGCCGCACTCCTTCCGGAGACGGCGGACCATTGCAGAAACAACGACGTGGGCTTCCTGTCCCATCTGGAATACGATCGGGGAGCCTGTGAATCGCTCGAGGCGGAAGCCGGCAGGCTGACGGCCTCAATCAGCGAGGAGGGAGCGGATCGCTTCAAGGAATATCTCCGGGTGCAGCTCGGAGAGATGAAGGCAGACGTGGAGAAGCGCTTCCCCATCGACGGCCTGTGTCAGCCGCAGCACCCGGACATGCGGGTGCCGGAGGGCGGGCTGTTCGGAGGAAAGCGGAAAAAGGCCATGCAGGGCAAATATGAGCCGTATAACATTGCCGCGAATCTGACGGGCGGCGCGCTGAAACGGACGGCGGAGGCGCTGACCGAGGCGGTGACGGAGATGTTCCGTCTGAGTGATGCGGAGGCCGACCGCCTGCTGCCGGAGCTGATCGCGCGGTCCAGACTTGGCCTTGGCGCGGCGGCAAGGCCGGAATGCATGAAGGAATGCCTTTCGTCCGAGAGTGGATACGGCGGCGCGTTCCCGCTGCCCGGCCTGCGCTATCTGGAGACCGGATGCGCGCCGGAGATCGAGTCCTACTTATTGCAGACCCGTCTGACGGCGATGGGCAAGGGCGAAAAGCTTTACCGCGACGCGCTTCTGGCGGCCTATGACCGCCTCCCGAACGGATATTTCTTCGATAAGATCTGCGAAAACCGGACGAAGCTGGAGAAGGTGAGAGCACAGCTTGGCGACAAGCTCGACGCGGGGACCTTCCGCAGCCGCGCTGCCGCCGGGATGCTTCAGCTGAACGGCGAGTTCAACACCTCGGAGCCGAGCGCGGTCAGCAAGACCTATCTGCTGCTGCGCGGTGCAGAGATGAAGGAGCTGGCGGACAGAAGCCCGCTGGGCTTCGGAAGTGTGCAGGAATTCTACATTGACGAAAAGATGGGCGGCATCCAGAAGCTGGACAACGCGCCGATGAAGCTGCTGCGGCTGACGCTGCTGGACTGCACGGAGACGAGCCTTCTGGATCTGATCCAGGAGATCTGAGAGAGGCCGGACAGGCTCTGCGGGCAGCGCCCGCGGCCTGTGCGCGGCATATCGGGCATCAAGCATCCTTTGCACGGCGCGCAGCGCCGGGTGAGGCGAAGGAAAGGGTGGAGCAAACCATGTATTATGTGCGAAAGGAACACGATCAGGCATACCGCCGCGTCCAGCTCGATCTGGACGTGAAGCCGGGACAATATCAGCCGTTCACGGAGAACACCTCAAAAATCGAGGTGTCGGCCAGCGCGGTGCTGGAGGTGCGGAGAGACGACGGGACGGAGGAGGTCATTCCGCGTCCGGAGTCGGAGCGGAGGAGATTCCTCTATTCGGTCAGCGCGTCTGACCCGCAGTGTCTCTGCATTTCCGGCGAATGCCCGACGGCGCGCCTTTGGGCGCTGCCCAAGACCGGCGGAGAGACGCTGTATAAGGTCCCTGCGCCGCTGAAACAGGATCAGGGAATGCAGTTGGTCTGGCTCCCATGCGGGCCAGAGAGAGTCGAGCTTTGCGGAGACCGGTATTTCGACGCCGCATATGAGCTTGTGAGAAAGTGACCCCATAGAGCAGGGAGACGGGCCGCGCTGCGGCCGGAAGCAGGAGAGAAAGAATGCCTTACGATTATTACTGCACGAACTGCGGCAGGAAAATTACGCAGGACGAGGTGCTGTTCGACATGCAGTACCTCCTGACCAAGAACAAGGACAAAAAATTCAATATTCTCAAATTCCGTATGCGCCTTGCGGAGTTGGAGGAGTGGTTCAAGACCGGCTTCCCGACGGAGGACGGATTCAAAAAGCTGAAGCTGACCTTTGTGCAGTTTTTCCAGATTGTCAGCAACTTCAACAACCTCAACGACCCGGCCATCGCCGGGATCACGCTGGAGGACGTCCGGAATTACGTCGGCACCATCGATTTTGACAGCTTTGCAGAGGCCGCGCCTGCACCGGAGGAGGATGATATCTTCGGCCTCGGCTCTGCCGCGCCGCAGCCAGAGCCGGAAATGCCCGCGCAGCCGGAGGAGCATCTGTCGGAGGCCATGCTGGCGCTGCAAAGAAAGGACGAATCCAACAAGGACATGGGCATGACCCGGGCCATGCTTTCCGCCGATCTGGAGATCGTGAAAAACCTGTTCGCAAACGGCGGCTGCTGTGAGTTCCAGGTCGCCATGCTCAGCGAGAAGGACAATGAGGGCGCACAGATCGTGACGGGATACCGGGCGTGGCCGAATCTGTTTATCGACGCGGCCGCCGAGCCGCGTGTCTGCCCGAAGTGCGGCTATCCGGTGTTTGCGCACGCGGGAACGGCGAAGCATCACCGCGTCGTGTTCTTCGGGCCGCAAAGCGCGGGCAAGACGAGCCTTCTGCTGGCGCTCACGCATTACGCCTGCAATGCCATGCTGGAGAATTTCAGCTCCGAGATCTGGGGCGGCACGGAGCCGATCCGCTCGATCAAGACGGTCGAGCTTCTGAATCGGAAGCCGCAGCGCAGCCGCAGCGCGGAGACCGGCGGCGCGTCCAGCGACCTGGAAAAGCGCAACCGCTCGCTCTATTCCGATCTTGAGCTGTATGAAAAGGGAATCGCGCCGGAAAAGACCGGGGCGAATCTGGGCGTGAACGCCTATAACGCGACCTTCCGCATTCAGGATGCCCGCGGCCGATTCCATCTTCTGACGCTGACCGACCTTCCGGGCGAGCTGATTGACGAGGATACCGGCGCGATCAACACGGCGGATATGGTGGACAAATTCCCGACTGCGCTGAGCTGCGACGCCTATGTGATCTGCTTCGACACCAGCAAGAAAGGCAAGGAGCAGGTACAGATCAACGCGACCCTGCAATCCGCCGACGCCGTGCAGAAGCTGCATGCCGACGGCCGCAGGAGCGACGCGCATATCCCTCTGATCGTGGTCTACACCAAGTGCAGCGATATCGAGCAGCAGTCGCTCCTGCAGGACCCGGCGGTCGGAAGCACGCGCGGGAACATGATCCAGCAGGCGCATATGTTCTACGGCGAGTGTGAACGCATCCGGGAAAATCCTGCCTATGCGTTCGTTCTGCGGCAGTTTGACAATTATCAGAATCTGAAGGATTCCTTCAAAACGGGCATCCGCTGCTCGGCCTACGGCTATAACGCGCCGACGCGCGCCGACATCGAGCAGTATGGCCGCGAGGCCTGCGTTTCGAGGCCGCATTACGTCGATCAGCTGATGAAATGGATCCTGATGGTCTGCGGCTGCGCGCCGGTCAGGGGCCGGTATAAGGCGACCTTCAACAGCGTCGGCTGGGAGGAGGCGGAGAACTACATCACCAGACTCCAGTTCCGGAAGGACAAGCCGCTCCGCAGCGACGACCTCCGGGAGGCACTGGCGCGGGTCATCCTCTTTGAAAATCCGGGCGATGTGGACGTTGCGCTCGTTCAGGCGCATGGAAGCAAGGCAGCGCTGACGGCTGCCAGAGTACATGCCATGCTGCCCGGCTCAAAAAATCATAAGGAGTAACAGAATTAGGAGAGAAGCGTTATGAATCGATACAGTATGCTCTGGGGCACGAGCCCCTCGGGCGAATACCGCCTTCTCTGGAGCAGCCGGGGCATGGCCGATTTCCTCGGCTCCCTCGGCGCAACGGACCGCGGAAAAACGGCGGATACGACGCAGAATATCCTCCGCGCATTCGGAGATTTTCCGGATTATCCCGCGCAGCCCTCGGACGATAAGCCGGTCGCCATACACTACGCGCCGATGCATCTCTACAAGCTGCCGGAATTTCCGGCAGAGCTGAAGCCGTTCTGCGCGCTGTCCGTGACCGGCGCGGAAAATCGCCCCGGCGGGCGCAACAGCACCTACAGCCAGACCTTCCTGTTCCCGTGCGAGCTGATGCGCGGAAAGGAGAAGGGCGTGAACGCGCTGAATCTCCTGTTCGGCACACATCTGCTCTCATGGCAGGAGGTCAAGGCATTCCGCGACAAGACGCGCACCCCCAATTTCGACGCCGCACCGCGGAAGGTGCAGCCGGAATTCACCGACCTTCAAACGGCGCTCTACGCGGCCTCCGTTCTGCTGGAGAGCAGGGGCGAAAAGAATCTGATCCTCCGGCTGGAGAAGGATCGCAGCTTCAACCGCCGCGCGCTGGCGCTGCTGGCGCAGATCTATTCTCTGCTGCCGCCCCGGCTGGCAGTGGAGACCGGATTTGCCACCTACCATCCGGTCGAGGATATCGCGGAGATCAGCCGGAAAAACAGCATCTGTGTCTTTGTTCTTCCCGCAAGCGCCGATATCCGGCCGCTCGAGGGCGGGAAGAACATCCTTCTGGACCTTTCCGACGAAGCATACCGCGCTCCGCTGCGGCAGACGCCGTTGACGGAAGTGCTCCTGAGCTGGAGCAAGCTGAGCTGGGAAAAGCGCTGCGAGGCATATCAGAGCCTGTTCGCGGACGCGGAGAATTATCAGGACAGCAATGCGTTTTTGCAGCGTTCGCAGGCGTTCTTTGCGAGCCTGCAGGACTGCCAGAACTGGATATCCTCGCACGGCGAGGGAACGCTCCGGTCGTTGGAGGATCTGCGGAGGCTGCTCGCGGATGAGCCGTCCTGGCAGCAGATCCCGTGGTATAAGGAGCTGCTGCGCGCTGCGCTTCCGGGGCTTCTTCCGAAGAACGTCCAGTTCAGCAGCTGGCTGGACGCCGCTGCGGCGCAGTATAAGCTTGCAGAGGACAGCGAAACGAAGAAAAAGGTGGGAGAGCTGTACCAGTTCGGCGCGCAGTTCGGCGAAACGGATGTGCCGGGCCTTTGCGACAGCGTCTCCGGAATTTTGAAGGAACGCCATGCGACGGAGTTAGCGCAGCAGCGGACCAGATTGACAACGGAGTTTACCGCAAAGCTCGATGCGCTGGGTCAGCAGCTCCGGCAGGAGCAGGAAAACGCTGCGCAGCTGAAGGAAGCTGCCCGGAAGAAGATCCTTGAGCAGCAGGAACGCGCGCAGACAGCGGAGCATCAGCTGAGCGAAACGTCGCGTCAGCTCGACGAGCAGAAGCAGAAAGCGGCTGCGGATGTGGAAAACATAAAGCGCAAACATGAGCAGGAGCTTGCCGAGCGGCTCGATCAGCAGCTCGCGCAGCAGCGGGCGCGGGCCAAGGCGGAGTGTCAGGAAAAGCTCCGGGAGCAGGATTCGGTGATCTCCCGCCAGAAGGCGGAGCTGGAAACGGAGCGCCGCAGGCGTCAGACCGCCGAGGAGGCTTTGATGCGCGTCGAATATGACCGCGAGTTCGGCGAGGACGCGCAGCGCCGCAGCCGCGTCAAGGACGACCGGCCGCGCTTCATCCGTAAGCAGCCATGGTGGCTGCCGGTCCTGATCGCCGCGCTGCTGGGCGCGGGGATCTGCTGGCTGACGACCAGCCTGATCGGCTGGCTCGGAAATGACAACGGTACGATCATGAACGAGCAGACCGCCCAAGCCGAGCAGGCTCCGGAGGAGCAGGTCCCGCAGGAGGAGCCGCAGCCCGTCGAGGAGACGCCTGAGGAGCCGGAAGAGCAGCCGGTGGAAGAGCCGGAGGAAACGCCCGTATCGGAGGATACACCGGGATCTCAGAACGGAAACGACGAGACAGCCACTCAGGAAATGATCCAGAAGGTGTCCGGCATGGCGTGGACCTTCACAGGCGAGAATATCCAGCGGGACTATTGTCCGGAACCGCTGAACGGCTTTGGAGTTGTGCTCATGGCGTTCTCGAATCAGCCGAAGGCTCCGGCTGCGCTGACGGAAACGGCGGAGCCAATGCCGGAAAACGGTGCGGATAATACGGCAGAGGACCAGACGGAGAATGCCGGAGCGGCGGGCACAGAGCCTGCTGAAAACGGCGATGCAGCTGCTGCGGATGCGCAAACGCCTGTCGCCGACACGCAGACGCCGTCCGAGGAACAGGAAAAGTACGCGATCCTGTTCAGGGAGAACGATACAGTGGATCAGGACGAGCTGATCGAAAAGCTGAGGCAGATCCCGGATGCGTCGCTGATCCTGCGGCATAACGGATTGACGATGATCGTCTATGGCGACGCGGAGATGCAGATGCTGGCGCTGACGGCGATGGACGCCATCTATCCGGCCGGGGAAACGGCAGAGGATGCGGCTTCGCAGACGGAGGATACGCAGGAAGTGAACGCGGAGACAGCGGAGACAGCGGAGAAGGACGTTCTCCTGCTTCGTGTCGAAGATGTGCTTCTGGATATCACGGAGGCGTTCCAGACGGCGGACAGCTGGCGCGTTGTGCAGAAGTTCAGAACAGATGGGATCCCAATGGCTTTCGCGGCGCAGGCTCAGGCACTGACCGTTGAACCGGCCTTGACGATCGTGTGCGATATGGAATGCGTATTCATCTACGATTTCCGCGAAGCGCAGGAGGAAGCAGAGACGCTCATGGCACGCGCCAAGAACACGGACCTGCATGTGCTGGATGTGGATGGCTTCGTGCTTGTGTCCGAAAAAAACTGAATACATAAAAAGCATCCCGGCTCGGAGATTGATATAGTCCCCTTAGAGTAGACACTCGAAATAGCAAAAATTTCGAGACTACAATAAGGGGACTATTATTATGCCAAGAAAGAGACAGAAGAACAAACAATACAGCCCAGAATTGAAAATAGCGGTAGTAGAAGCGTATCTTTCAGGAAAGGGCAGCATGGCAGAACTGGCAAAGGAATATGGGCTCTCTGACGAAAGCCGTGTGAGGGATTGGCTGAAGAGTTATAATGGTCATAGAAAGTTTAAGCGGCAGAGTGCTGCGAGAGGAGCGCTTTATATGACCAAGGGAAAGAAAACAACGCAACAAGAACGCGCAGAAATTGTAGCCTTCTGTTTAGGGTGTATCTGAAAACTCCCAACGCACCCGGACAGCGGGTCTTTTCACGCTGTGCTGCGCCATTTTTCCTTGAAATACGTCAGTATTCCTGCGAAAAAATATCTTGCTCAACGCAAAAATTCCGCGCTGCCGGTCACATTGGGAGTTGGAAGAATACACCCTAGAGACAGAAATTAAAGCGCTTCGGTGGGATGTCCTTGAATTGGGCCTGTAAGC
>ERZ772831.569-NODE-569-length-39203-cov-7.064805_pt1 | contig 39203 bp, 29 predicted proteins | sample MGYA00580858_ERZ772831 | MGnify/ENA primary metagenome ERZ772831 (study PRJEB29015, sample SAMEA2737694) | human gut metagenome | biome: human gut; feature: human-associated habitat; material: faeces | place: China | collected 2012 ... | reverse complement strand
AGAGCACTTGACTTTTAATCAAGTTGTCCGGGGTTCGAATCCCCGATGTCTCATTGAAAAACGTCTCTCTTAGAGAGGCGTTTTTTAATGCAAGACATCGGAGGGTTCGAACTCCGGACAACGTATTTTAATTAGTAAAACTGCACAAAAAATAATTAAAAATTTGTGCATGTTTGTTAACACTTTCAGAGGCCAAGGTGATACTATAATAACTGTAAAAACCCCCCAATACATTATATATTTTTTACTATCCCCATAGTAAAATACCTTCTCCTAAAAGACAGCAGAACGATGGCTGTCTTTTTTTTGCTCTAATTAAAAAAAAGACAGCCAAATATTTATTATCTATTATTCTTTTGAAAAGTCGAAATTCTACAGTTGAAATGCTAAAATTACATTATAAAAATTACACCGTTAGATTTACACCGTCAGATTTATATTGCTTCCTGTTCGCAGTGATGTGTAGTAATCATCATATGACGAGCTGCTCATCTGGCGTGAGACACGATACAGACTGCTTGTGAAGTCATTGTCATTTCCGAACAGAGAATTAAGAGTGTCTGCGTCGGCCTTTTTGACAAGCTCCTCATTTGCTTTCAGGGTCCCATCATTGTTTATTGTGATGCCAATGTTCTCAAGCTCGTCGCTGTATTTACTTGCCAGCTTTTTGAGCTGCTTGGCATAACGCTTCATGGAGGTTGAACTGCTGTTTGAGGCGGAATCAATGGAATTATTGTATGTGTCAACAAGAGCCATGACTGTTCCGCGGATGTTATCTGTATTTTCGTCGTCTGAATACTTGTAGTTCTTTAATTTTTTTGCTGCGCGGTGCAGGGCGGTTGAATCATCGTAAGCGAGCTCTGTAATACTATATTCTTTGCGTTTGGATGATTTCATGGCATCGCGGTTGTTTGAATAAAAATTTCTCATAAAATATGTTGCTGAAAGATTTGTTGCTGAACTTACTCGTGTACTCATGTTAATCCTCTTTATATTTTTAAATTTTAAAGTTTAAAATAATTGCGTTATAATTACGATTTTAGGTTTTATTTTGAACGTATAATTGCACTTAAATATTTGTTATAAATATTTTATCGGATATTTGCACGAAAAAGTTTACTTATGCGATCAAAAGAAGTAAAATACAAAGGAATGCGTAGAATAAGAAAAACGCGATTATGCAATCGAAATGCTATCAAGCAAAGAGTAACAGAACATAATGTAAAAAGCATAATGTACTAAAACAAAATGTAACAAACATAAAGTTACAAAAAATGCAACAGACATAATGTAACCAAAGGAGGATATGGGGCATGAGTAAAAAAGCTTTCGGTACAACATCAAAAGGAGTGGAGGCATCGCTTTACGAAATCAGCAATGGCGGTGGATTGAGAGTACTTTTGACAGACTATGGCGCTGCAGTTGTATCTATTTTTGTAAAGGACAAGGATGGCAATGAGAGAGATGTCATTTTAGGATATGACAATGTGAAGTCATACGAGAAGGAGTACAGCTATTTTGGTGCTACTGTCGGCAGATATGCAAACAGGATATCCGATGCAAAGATTAATATTGATGGAGTGGAATATAAGCTTGAGGCTAATGACAATGAGAACAGTCTTCACAGTGGATCAAATGGTTTTTCTAAGCGCTTCTGGACTGTTAAGGAGCAGAAGGCAGATGAGATTACATTTGAGATAGAGGATGCAGATTTGGAGCAGGGCTTCCCGGGAAATGCAGTCGTTGATGTGACATTTAAGGTAACAGAAGAAAATGCACTTGCTATTATATATAATGCAAAGGCAGATAAGACAACTACCTTCAATATGACAAACCATAGCTATTTCAATCTGAATGGTCATGCATCAGGAAGTGTATACACTCACACATTGCAGATAAATGCTGAGCATTACACACCTGTAAAGGATTCCAAGGCTATTCCTACAGGTGAGATTGCACCGGTTGAGGGTACACCATTTGATTTTACGGAGGCTAAACCAATCGGAAGAGATATCGAGGTAAATGATACACAGCTTCATTATGGAAGCGGATATGATCACAATTTTGCAATAGACAAGACCGCTCCGGGAGTAGAAAAGGTCGCAACAGCATACTCTCCTGAGAGTGGCATACAGATGGAGGTATACACCGACTGTGTCGGAATCCAGCTTTATACTGCCAACTTTATCGTGGGACAGGAAGGCAAGGGCGGAGTCAAATACAATAACCGCGATGCATTCTGCCTCGAGACACAGTTCTATCCAAACTCAATAAATGAGACCAACTTCAGTACACCTGTTACAAAGGCTGGCGATACATACCACACAGAGACAGATTACAAATTTTCTGTGAGATAAAATGCCAACATAAGAGAGATACAGAATAGTTAAAGCCCACCATATTGATGAAATTTATCATTAATACGGTGGGCTTTCTTAAGCTTTGTTTAATCAAACACTGATACAGTGGTTTTATTTCCCGAAATGTGGTATAAATATATTTATATTTATGTGTATATTTATGTATACAATTATGTGTACATTTATATGTATATGTATGAAATGAACATATGATTACATTTATAAATTGCGCTAATACTATTGTGTTAATGCTATTATGCTAGGTAATTTGTTAGTATTTAAAGCTAGCTGTAATTCTATTAATCATAAACATTGGCAAATAAAGATTAAAATTGTCAAATAACAATAAATAGTGATAAATATAGATAATTATTGAGATGACTTCGCACACGCAAACCTGCATTACCGCTGGCATATGGTGTGTTCCGAAGAAATATATGAACTGCCACAAAGTTCCATTAACCTTCGGTGACGATAAAAAGCAGACTGATAAAACAGACTATCCGGATACATTTTGTGGCTGACTTCATATATTTCTGAGGAATATACCATATGCCGGCGCACCCTCACAGCCTGCAGGTGCGAAGTCCCTACCCCCAAAAATAAAATCGAATAAATATATAGCACAGAGGAAACAAACCATGAAAATAGTATTTTTAGATTCCAAAACAATTGGTGACGACATCGACCTTTCCGAATATGACAAGCTCGGGGAGGTTGTCAAATATGATTTTTCGACAACAGAGGAAGCAGCGGAGCGCACAAGGGATGCTGATGTGATTGTTTTAAATAAGGTCGAGGTAAATGAAAAATCTATAGGACAGGCAAAAAATTTAAAGCTCGTATGTGTAACTGCAACAGGCACAAACAATCTGGATAAAGAATATCTGGCAAAAAGAGGCATTGAATGGAGAAATGTCGCAGGGTATTCTACAGAGACTGTGGCGCAGCATACATTTGCACTGCTATTTTATCTGCTTGAGAAGCTGAGATATTATGATGATTATGTGAAGAGCGAGAAATATGTGGGTGATACGTCGTTTACGCATTTTTCCAATGTGTTTCACCAGATTAGCGGCATGACCTGGGGCATCGTGGGGCTTGGAAATATCGGAAGACGCGTGGCTGATATCGCAAAGGCTTTTGGCTGCCATGTGGTTTATTATTCTACATCAGGAAGAAATTCGCAGCCGGGCTATGAGAGGGTGGATTTTGATACTCTGCTTGCCACGTCTGATATCGTGTCGGTGCATGCACCGCTCACGGATGATACACTTGGTCTGATGGACAAGGCTGCGTTTGAAAAGATGAAAAAATCTGCGATATTTTTAAATCTTGGCAGAGGTCCTATAGTGAATGAAGCGGATCTGGCACAGGCGCTTACGGATGGAGAGCTGGCGGCGGCAGGTCTTGATGTGCTGGCGCAGGAGCCTATGAGTGAGGACAATCCGCTCCGTGCGATAAAGGATTCAAACAAGCTGATTATCACACCGCATATTGCGTGGGCAAGCGTTGAGGCAAGAACAAATCTGATGCACATTATATACAATCAAATTGAGGACTTCTTTGCTAATTAGGAAATATAATTTAAAATCAAATCGCAACATTAAGAGGCAGCACTAAGAGAAAGCATTAAGAGGCAACATTAAGAGGAAGCATTAAGAAGCAACATTAAGAAGCAATATTAAGAGGCAATATTAAGAGGCAGAAATGAGCATAAAATTTGAGATAACAAAACAAAACAACATACATTTTGGAATTGCAGCAGTGGCGGCCGCGCTGGTAGGTTACTTTACATCGGCAAGCTGGTGGGTGATTCTTTTGTTTGCGGCAGTATATTTTGGACTTGTAAATGTGAAGCTTGAGCTTCCGGTGAAGCTGTCGTGGCTTTGGGCTGCGATATTGCTTGTCATCGGAGCGATACTATCTGTTTTTTCGGTGCAGTATGTGCTGCTGACGGATGAGGACTTTGTGAAAACCACCGATATGGTATGCGTGGTGAATGTGGTTCTGGCGCTCGCCATATATCTGGTGATACTTTTTATCACAAACAACACGAGGCTGACATGTACCATAGCATCAATTGCCATACTCGCGTTTGGATTTATAGATTACTTTGTCTATGAATTTCGTGGTAATGAGTTTACGTATGCGGATTTGAAGTCAGCAGGAACAGGACTTTCCGTCGTGACAAAATACAAATTCGTCATAGACTACAAGTTTTTGTATGTGATTCTGGCGGCTGTTTTGTATATAGTGCTGGTAAGGCGCATAGAAGTGCAGTTCGAGTCAGCTATCCATATGAGGATTATTTCGATTCTTCTCACAATAATATGCGTGCTGTATGTCATCATGAATTCCATGTCACTGAACACCGAGACCTGGGAGAAAAAGGGCACGTACAGAAACGGCTATCTGCTGAACTTTGTGCTCGGCATAAGGGACAGCTTTGTGAAGGCACCTGATGGCTACAGCAAGGCAGCAGTTGACAAGATAGCGGGCAATTTCAAGGAAACGGACAGCTCATATTCGCAGTCTGATGCGAAAAATCCGACAATCATTGTTATCATGAATGAGTCGTTTGCTGATTTGTCGGTGGTGGGAGATTTTGAGACCAACACGCAGGTCACGCCGTTTATGGATTCTCTGAGTGAAAATACGCTTAAAGGCTATGCTCTTTCGTCCGTGTACGGTGCGAAGACGCCAAACTCTGAGTGGGAATTTGAGACAGGAAACTCGATGGCATTTCTGCCGGATGGCTCGGTGGTTTATCAGCAGTATATAAATGATGACCCGACCTCCATAGTCTCAAACCTGAAGAATATCGGCTATACGACGGTTGCGATGCATCCGTACTATGCGACAGGCTGGAGCAGAAACAAGGTTTATCCGCATCTGGGCTATGATGAGACTTACTTTATAGATGATTTTGACCAGACAAAGATACTCAGGGAATATATCACTGACCAGGAGCTCTATGATAAGATTATTGACCGCTACGAGAAAAAGAGCGATGACGAGAAGCTTTACATCATGGGAGTCACGATGCAAAACCACGGTGGCTACGGTGAGAGATATGACAACTTCAACCAGGAGGTTTACAAGGTTGGACCATCATACACCGATGCGAACCAGTATCTGTCACTTTTGAATGAGAGTGACAAGGCACTAGAAAATCTCATCACATACTTTAAGGGTGTGGATGATCCGGTAGAGATTGTGTTTTTTGGAGACCACCAGCCGGGATTATGCAATGATTTTATCAAGCTCTTAAATGGCAAGGGCAATTCCGGACTTACGGAGCAGGAGCTTGAGAATCTGTACAAGGTGCCGTTTTTCATATGGACCAATTACGAGACGGATGCACAGAAAGTTGATGTGACGAGCCTCAACTACCTGTCCACACTGACGCTTGAGAGAGCCAACATAGATCTGCCGGCATACAACCGGTTTCTAGCAGAGCTGATGGAGAAGATTCCGGCCATAAATTCAAGGGGCTATTATTCGAAAAAGAATGAGTGTTTTATGCATGTGGATGACGCAACAGGAGACGAGGCAAAATGGATAAAGGCATACAATATCCTGCAGTACAATTCGATGTTTGACGAGAAGGACAGAAGCTCGCTGCTGTTTCCGTACCTGAAATAATGTGATGATTTGAAGCAACCATAAATACACATATGAGAAAATGAATTAATATAACTATTCAGGGAGCTAATAATGAAGCTAAGTGATTTATTACAATTTGATAACATAATTGTGCAATGTCATGATAATCCGGACGCAGATGCACTGGCAAGCGGCTTTGGAGTCTATGAATATCTGAGGATGAATGGAAAAAGTCCCAGACTTGTATACGGAGGCAGGAATATCATACACAAGAGCAATCTGGTGCTTATGGTAGACAGTCTTGGCATACCGATAGAGCATGTGGATTTTTTAGACAATCCGCAGCTGCTTGTGACTGTCGATTGTCAGTACGGTGGTGGGAATGTCACATTTTTCAAGGCAGAAAATGTAGCTGTCATAGATCACCACAGAGTATCGGGAGAGCTTCCTGCTATGAACCGTGTCATGAGCTATATGGGCTCATGTGCGACAATTGTGTGGGATATGCTTCGTGAGGAGGGCGTAGAGATAAATCGAAACCTGGCAACAGCACTGTATTATGGACTTTACACCGACACCGGAGAATTTACCGAGATAACACATTCGCTTGATAGGGACCTGCGCGATGAGGCGGATTTTGACAACACTATAGTGGCCAAATTCCGAAATGCCAACATGTCACTTGAGGAGCTGGACATAGCCGCAACAGCATTGCTGGGGCGCGATTATATAGAGGAATATCGTCTGGCGATCGTAAAGGCAGGGGCATGTGACCCGAATGTACTCGGCATCATAAGCGATTTTGTGCTGGAGGTGGATGCTATTGACATATGTATGGTATTTTCAGTGATTAAGAATGGAGTGAAGCTTTCGTTTAGAAGCTGTATAAAAGAGGTGAGCGCAAGCGAAATGGCGCAGGAAGTGTGCAGGGACATAGGCTCAGGCGGAGGGCATTATTACAAGGCCGGTGGATTTATTCCGATGGATCTGCTGATAGACAGCTATAATGTCTACTGCAAAGAAAAAGACGTGACACCAAGATTTCAGTACAGCAGCGATGGTACACACAAACGTCCTTCGGATTCTGCAATCAAATCATTATTGGAAGAGAGGATTTTTGATTATTTAAACGATACAAAGATAATTTACGGAGAAGATTTTGATACGAGTGGCTTCAAAAAAGTGGATTATAAAAAACGCCCGATACCGATGGGATGTATCATTGCAAAGGATATACTGCCTGTGGGCTGTTGCATGGGAGTGCGGACAGCTAAGGGGGATATCTCCACACCGGTTAGTGAAGATACGGTAGTCATAATAGGAGGAGACGGCAGTGTACGGATTTTAAATCTGGACAGGCTGAACAAAAGCTTCAGGATATACAAGGACTGGCGGTTTACTGTGAAACAGACAGATTATGTCCCGAAGTTCAAGAATAAGGATACGGAGACTATAGTGGATGGAATGGCACATGCCAGAGTGTGCATACCTGTTGAGGAGGATTTTTCAAGAGCATTTGTGCTAAAGCACAAGGTAAAGCTATTTAAGAATAAGGATGACAGCAGTTATATATCAGGCAGACCTGGAGATATTATGGTTCTGCCAAATGATGATAGGAATGAGGCATATATGATAAGCAAGACAGAATTTGAAAAGACACATATAGCAAAGGGTGAGGAGGAAAACCGTAAAAAAGCGGTCGTTTTCGACCTTGATGGAACACTTCTCTACACACTCGAGGATTTAAAAAATGCAACAAACTATGCATTAAAACAAAATGGCATGCCGGAGCGTACACTCGACGAGGTGCGCAGATTTGTGGGAAACGGTGTAAAGCTTCTGATGGAGCGCGCAGTGCCGGACGGAGCAGACAATCCAAAGTTTGAAAAGACATTTTCGGATTTCAAGGAATATTATGAGGCTCATTGCAATGACAATACAGCACCTTATGATGGAATCATGGAGCTTTTAAAGGAGCTTAAATTAAACGGTATAAAGCTTGCTATTGTTTCAAACAAGCTTGACCCGGCGGTAAAGGAGCTCAATCAGCTCTATTTCAAGGAGTATATGACATCGGCAGTCGGCGAGATGGAGGAAGAGGGTATACGCAAAAAGCCGGCACCGGATATGGTGCAGAAGGCACTTAAAGAGCTTCAGGTGAGTGCAGATGAAGCAATCTATGTGGGGGATTCTGATGTGGATATCGCCACAGCGAAAAACTCAGGTCTGGAGTGCGTATCTGTCACATGGGGCTTCAGGGATGTAGAGTTTTTGAAGGAGCATGGTGCAACAAATCTGATAGATGAACCGGTCGAATTGTTAAATTACGTATAATCAGGAGAACTTTGATTTATGCTTTCAGAAAAGGGACTATTGATAATTGAAAAGCTGGCAGAGCACAACAATGAGCTTGTCACATCAAAGGCTCTTGCTGCGTCCACAGGTATGTCGGAGCGAAGTGTGAAGACATATCTGAAGGAGGTGGCTGATTTTTGTGAGCAAAACTCTATGACGCTCGACAGAAAGCCGGGCAAAGGCATGAAGCCGTGCTTTAGCGATGCGCAGATAGGAAAGATTCTGGATGTGGCAGGGCGGAAATCGGCAGCAGTATCGCAGAAGAAGAGACAGAACTACATATCGTATATTCTGCTAAGCGGCTGGGATACATACACGTATGCGCTTTTTTCAGAGGAGTTAAACGTCAGCAAAAATGTCATCATGGATGATATAAATGAGCTTGACGCAGAGCTTCTGCTCTTTGGCATTAAGGTGCACAGGACGGCGGGCTACGGAATATATGCGACAGGCAGTGAGCTTGATATCAGAAAAGCCATGAGGCATTTCTGCAGATATCCAATCAGTGATAAGCAGGTTATCAAGACCAATGACCACAGGCTTTCAAGACGCGCGGCCGAGGTGATAGCCAATAATTTCAGAAGCGTAAATCTGTCGATGGCGGTTGACATGATACATCATGTGGAGAGACGCTTTGATATCATCTTTACGGATTACACATTTCAGATGCTGGCAGAGTACATAGCCATTGCACTTTTCAGGGTGGATGTGGAGAAAGAGCTGAAGCCGGATGAGTTAGATTTGTCGAACCGAATGTGTGATGATGCAAGTGATGGGGATGCGGGCATCGAAACAGAGCAGCAAGTACAGAAAAATGGATTCGTAATGACAGAGCATGAGAACATGGCAAAGGAGGCAGCAGGCTTTCTGGACAGACATCACGGCATCAGCCTCTCACAGCCTGAAATCATGTATCTGGCAATGCTTTTTTCCTGTGCCGAGGGACAAAACCGTGTTGTCATGTCCTGTGAGGAGGCGCTTAGCATAGAGGATGAGATGATAGTGTATCTGTCAAATCTTCTCGCTGCCAATCTGATTGAAAATGAGCTTCTACGTGAGAGCATGCGTAGCTTTTTACCGGGCTCCATTGCGAGGACTCATTTTGGCATAGAGATAGACAATCCGTTTCTTTCCGATATCACACAATCGTATGCCAGTCTCTTTACGGTATGCTTTACGGTATCGAGATACTACGAAAAGTACACAGGTGCCATGCCGAGCGAGAATGAGATAGCTTTTATTGCCTTGCAGGTGGGAGGAGCCCTGCACAGAAATCCTATGACAGTGCGCGCAGTGTTAATCGGTGCAGCAGGCTATGCGACCGGCAGCATAATAGCGGGCAAAATAGAAAACAGGGTGCCGGATGTAAGGATAGTAAGCATTTTGTCGTCAGACCGCATAGAGCATATTGACGAGTATGACTGCGACCTCATACTCTCAACCATAGACACACAGGCAGATATCCACAAGGATATGAGATTTTTGTATGTTTCTCCACTAATCAGTGCGCAGGATGAGAAAAATATCAGAAACAAGTGCTTTGAGCTCATGACCGGCCAGAGCGCGGAGGTCAGCGAGTTTTCACATATGCTGTCGGAGGAATTTATCATATTTGAGAAAAAGGCGAAAAACCGCAAGGATGTTTTAAAGCGCGCGTGCCAGCTTCTCATAAACAAAGGAATAGTGCAGAGCGAGTTTGCGAGAGATGTGCTGGAGCGCGAGAAGGTGGAGGCAACCGCCGTGGGCTGCAATATAGCCATACCGCACGGAAAGCCTGAGCATGTAAACCGCTGCCAGATACTTGTGATACGTCTCGACAAGCCGATAGAGTGGGGCGAGAGGATGGCAGACATGATATTTCTGCTTGCGATAAACTTTGACAGTGTCAACACGACAAAGGCATTTTTCCATGACTTCACGAAGCTTCTGAATGAAAATGGAGCGACGGACAGGCTCAGGGAGGCTGCTTCACCTCATGAGCTTTGTGCAGCTATCCGGAAAGAGCTGGGGTGGAACTGAATATCACATTAATACAAAATTGCACCAGAGATGGTGCAATTTTGCATTTTGGGGAATATTGAAAAAACTCATACCGCACAGTACAATAAAACCATAGAAAGCAACGGACATATGACAGGCTGATGAATAGCAGAGGGCGATACAGTTAATCATATGTGTGAGCGAAATAAACAAACCAATAATTTTAAATTCAGGAGGACAAAACTATGGTAAGCAAGACAATGGTAGTAAAAGCAGCAGAGGGACTTCACATGAGACCTGCAGGAGTTATCGCAAGAGAGGCAGGCAAGTTTGATTCAGACGTAACAATCGTATTCGGCGACAAGAGAATCAACGCAAAGAGCCTTGTAAACATCATCGCAGCATGCATCAAGAAGGATGCAGAGATTACATTCGAGTGTGAGGGAGCTGACGAGGAAGCAGCACTTGCAAAGATGGAAGAGCTCGAGGCAGACAACTTCGGAGATTAATCAACCAGTAAAGTCAATCGGAGGTGTGATATGTACAAAGGAATCGCCGGCTCAGAAGGAATCGGAATCGGAAATGTGGTCATTATCGAAGAGCATGAGATAGTGATTGAGAATAAGAAAATTACAGATACAGACGCTGAAATCGCACGTCTCCAGGGAGCCATTGAGAAATTTGTAAATGATACAAATGCCATGGCAGACAGAATGGAAAAGACAGTCGGAGCAAAGGATGCGGATATCCTTCGCGGACATATCCAGATGCTTCAGGATCCGACCATAGAGGAGCAGATTACAGCGCTCATAGTAAGTGAGAAAATCACGGCAGAGAAGGCGCTCGACCAGGTGCTTGAGCAGACAGCAGAGATATTTGCACAGATACCTGATGAGCTTTTGCAGCAGAGAGCAACAGATTTCAGGGATATCAAAGCCAGAATCCTTAAGATTCTGCTTGGAATCGAGGACTACGATATCTCAGCAGCTCCGGCAGGCACAGTGCTTGTGGCACATGACCTGACACCATCCATGACAGCAGGTATCGTGGCAGAGAATATCGCAGGAATACTCACAGAGGTGGGCGGCAGAACCTCCCACTCAGCAATACTTGCAAGAGCAATGGAAATTCCGGCAGTTCTCAGTATTGACGGAATCTGTACATCTGTCAGAAATGGTGACAGAGTGGTACTCAACGGAACAAGCGGAGAGGCAATCGTAAACCCTGACGCTGAGACAGAGCAGAAATTCGCTGGGTTGCTTGAGGAATACAAAAAAGAGAAAGAGCTCTTAAAGAAATTTGCGGGTGTGCCGACAGTATCAGCAGACGGCACAAAGGTAGAGCTTGTATGCAATATCGGAAAGCCTGAGGACGCAAAGAAAGCTGTAGAGTGTGACGGAGAGGGAATAGGACTTTTCCGTACAGAGTTCCTTTTCATGGACAGAGATACAATTCCTACAGAGGAAGAGCAGTTTGAGGCATACAAATCAGTAGCAGAGACAATGAAGGGCAAGCCTGTCATCATCCGTACACTTGATATCGGAGGCGACAAGGAAATCCCATATCTGGGCCTTGAGAAAGAGGACAACCCATTCTTAGGTTACAGAGCTATCAGATTCTGTCTCCAGAGAACAGACATCTACAATACACAGCTTCGTGCACTTGTGAGAGCTAGTGCATTCGGCAGGATAAAGATAATGGTTCCGCTTGTGACAGGCGTAGATGAGCTTCGCAGTGTAAAGGCAATGGTAGCGGACATCATGAAAGAGCTTGATGCAGAGGGCATTGCATACAACAAGAACCTCGAAATCGGTATCATGATGGAGACACCGGCAGCCTGCATGATGGCAGATGTGCTTGCAAAAGAGGCAGCCTTCTTCAGTATCGGAACAAACGACCTGACAGGCTACACAATGGCAGTAGACCGTGGAAACTCAAAGGTAGCATACCTTTATTCAGCCTTCAATCCGGCAGTGCTTCGCGCAATCAAGCGTATCATCGAGTGCGGTAAGAAAGAGGGAATCATGGTAGGCATGTGTGGAGAGGCAGCAGCAGATCCAAAGCTCATTCCGCTGTTACTCGCATTCGGACTTGATGAGTTCTCAGTGAGTGCCACAAGTGTGCTCAAGACCAGAAAGACCATCGCAGACAGCAGCATGGCAGAATGCAAGGCATTGGCAGACAAGGTAATGGCATGCGCTACAGAGGCAGAGGTACAGGCAGTGCTTGCGCAGCAGTAGATGCTAAATCCAAACAAGTATAAAAGTTAGTAAAAAAGTATAAATAAGAGTAAAATATAAAAGTATAACATTGAAATTTATTATAAAGACGGCTGAACCGGTGGGGACCGGGACGGCCGTCTTTTTTTGTACGCGAAATGAAAGATGAATATTTAGTTATTTACGATTTGGTTATTTACGATTAACTAAATTATGATTGACTAAATCATATATAAGTAATAAAATATTGTGTATAGAAATGGAGGGAGAAGAGCTATGTTTATAGGAAGAGAAAAAGAGCTTGCAACTTTAAACGGATTATATAATTCGGATAAATTTGAATTCGCAGTAATCTACGGCAGACGAAGAGTGGGGAAGACAGCTCTCATAAGCCATTTTATACAGGATAAAAAAGCAATATATTTTATGGGAGTAGAGAGCAACGAAAAGCAGAATCTGGAGAACTTTAGTCAGGCAATCATGGAATATGCTTCAGGTATAATGCCGGGGACTTCATTCGTGTCATTTCAGGCTGCAATAGAATATGTATTTAAATTATGTGAAAATGAAAGACTGGTGCTTGTCATAGACGAGTATCCATATGTGGCAAAAGCTTCGAAAAGCATGGCTTCAACCTTGCAGATGCTTATTGATAAAAATAAAGATAATTCTAAAATGATGCTTATATTATGTGGCTCATCTATGTCTTACATGGAAGATAATGTGCTGGCATATAAGGCGCCTTTGTATGGCAGAAGAACCGCCCAGATGAAGATTCTTCCGTTTGATTTTGAGGATAGCTGCAAATATTTTAACAGATTTTCAGCAGAGGATATGGCTCTGATATATGGTATTGTTGGTGGTACTCCGCAATATCTTTTACAGATGAATGACAGCATGAGTGTAGAGGATAATATAAAAAATGTGTTCCTCAACCCCGCATCAGCAATCTTCGAGGAACCTGAAAATCTGTTAAAGCAGGAAGTCCGTGAACCTGCTGTATATAATGCAATAATAACAGCAGTAGCAACAGGCAGCTCCCGTATGTCGGAAATCGCAACCAAGATAGGCGAAACGACAAGTGTATGCTCACAGTATATGAAAAATCTGATTAATCTTGGCTTAATACGGAAAGAAACTCCATATGGCGAAAAGGAGTCCAGAAAATCAATATATGCAATAGCTGATAATATGTTTAGATTCTGGTATAGGTTTATACCTGATAATAATTCTATCATTAGCAGAGGTGCAACAGAACTTGCGTATAAAAGAATTGCTCCAAATCTGTCAGATTATATGGGCAGGATATTTGAAGAAATATGTATGCAGTATCTGTGGAAATTGCTGCTTGATGGGGAAGCACCTGTGGAATTTAGCAATCTTGGACGATGGTGGGGAACAGATCCACAAGAGAGAATACAGACAGAAATTGATATAATGGGTGATCAGGATAAAAGCACTGCATTGTTTGGAGAATGTAAGTGGATAAATGAAAATGTGGATGTAAAAGTACTCGAAAAGCTGAAAAAGAGAAGCAGATTATTTAGATATGAGAATGTCCATTTATTTTTATTCGCAAAAAAAGGATTTACCCAAGGGTGTATTGAGGAAGCCGGAAAAATGGGAAATGTATCGCTGGTGACATATGATCAGATATATGAATATTTAAATGATAGAGGGATAACTGCTTTTTAAGTATATATGGATTTTTTACTGAATTTAATCAAAGTTGAGGATATAAGATGTACAAGATATTAATAGTCGAGGATGATGAAACAATTCGTAATGGAATAAAGACATTATTAGAATTACAGGGATATTATGTCGATATTGCTGTAAATGGTGTGGACGGTTTAAAGAAATTCGATGAAACATATAGTCTGGTTATTATGGATATAATAATGCCGTTGTTATCAGGTATTGATGCCTGCAAAAAATTGAGGGAAGAATCAAGTGTCCCAATTTTATTTCTTACTGCAAAATCATCAGAAATAGATATAATGCAAGGCTTTGAAGTGGGCGGTGATGATTATCTTGTGAAGCCGTTTTCCAATATGGAGCTTATATCGCGTGTCAAGGCATTATTAAGGCGTAGAAATGTATATGATAGAGAAATAATTGATGACAATGCAGGAAATGAATATATAGACAGAAAAGATATAAGGATATACGAAAATAAGAATAGAGTAGAAGTGAATGGCATAGGTGTTAAATTTACACGAAAAGAGTATGAAATAATCAAATTGCTTGCAAAACATCCTGATAGAATATATACACTTGAGGTGATTTATTCAAATATTTGGGAAGAGCTGTATACATATAATTCGGGAAATACAGTTATGGTACACATAAAAAATATAAGGAATAAATTCTATGAAATATGCAACCGGGCTGTCATAGAAACTATATGGGGAAAGGGATACAAATTTGAAAAGTGATTTTAAAGCAGTAAAGGCAGTTCAAATTATATTTGGTGCAATAATATTATCGTGCTGTATATTTGGGGGGATATATGGCATAGGGATAAATGGTCTTACTCTTTTTTTTAATAATTCAAGATATATTTATGACCATGAATCTCCATATGTTCAGGAATTTCAACAGTATGTGTCTCAGAAAAATATAGCCGCATCAGATATATCGGAATGTGATGAATGGATGGATTATCATTGTGTTTTGTTTTGCATTATAGAAAAAGATGGAGAAGCTGTATATAGTAAATTGAATGTAGATAAATTTATTGTATCAGCGAAAAACATGTATGATAGTAGAAAAATTGCTAAATATCAACTACCGGTAAATTTTGCTGACGGAGAGGCTAATGTATATATATATGCCGGATATACTGAAAAGTATTATTTAGGAGTCATAATTTTAGGCATTGTAATATCAATCTTAAGCGGAGCTTATGTAATCTATAGATGTGTTAATAATATCATAAAAGATTATAAAGTAAATATTGGTAAGGCACATGAGCAGGAACGGAAAGCACGGGATGAAAAAGATCAATTGATGAGAAATATGGCTCACGATTTAAGAACACCATTAACGGGATTGATGACATACATTGATATCTTAAAATTGCAAAACAAATCAAATGAGAGCATTAACAAAAATTTGGATATTCTGACATCTAAAGTTAATGAATTAAGAGATCTTTCAAATCTGTTACTGGATTTTTCTATTGCAAGTTCAGACGAGAATATACATTTGGACGAGCCTTCTTTCGTAGAATATGCAATAGGAGATTATCTTTCTGAAATGCATACCATTATAAGCCAGAATGGTTTTTGTGTTAATATTGATGGCATTTATTGGGAAAAGGTTAAAGTTGCTGTAAATGGAAGTTTACTATCAAGAATATTTAGTAACCTTACTAATAATATTTGCAAGTATGCTGATATTGATGAGCAAGTGGTCATGGAAACAGTATATTCAAAAAATATATTTGAAATATGCATAAGCAACACGGTGTGTAAGGAAAAAAGCTTATTGGAGAGTACAGGATTAGGACTAAAAAATGTTGAGCTGTTGATGAGACGTATGCATGGCAGAGCAATTTACGAAACAAAAGAATACTGCTTTTATGTAAAATTGCGATTTCCGATTACGAACTGAACTACAAACTTCAGAAATCTTTAGAAATTTTTAGAAAATTTCAGAAGTTCCTTTCTTTTTCTTTAAAATATTGTGATACGATTTTTTTGTAGATATCTATAGGAACGATTAATAAATTAATGAAAACGGAAGAGGAAAATATGCTATATATAAAAAAGTATTCGGGGTTTATTATTTCCATTGTTATAGGACTGCTCCTTTATGAAGAAGCAAATTACGCATATACATATAGAGCTGCAACTGCTTATTCTGATCATATGATATACAGACTGATACTTAGTATGGGATCCGGAAGCAGTGGCTGGAATGGAATCCTCTTTCCGATACTGGCAGCACTTCCTATGGGAATATCATATGTCAGAGAATATAGAAGCGGATATTTGAAGCTGCGCCTGCAAAAAATGTCAAGAAACAGGTATGTTGCTGTAACATTAATACAAAACGCAATACTTGGCGGCTTGGGGTTGCTTATTCCGTATGCTGTATATTGTCTGCATTTATATTTTCAGTATGGAACTAAGGCTTACTTGAATATAAAAGAGGGAGAGACAGTTATTATGTTTCATCCTAAGCTGGCAGCCTCGAATACTATAGCATATGTTTGTTTAATTGGTGCGTTTGTTTTATTGGCAGGAGTTACATTTGCTACATTTGCAATCGGCATATCGGCATGGATTAAAAACACTTTTCTGACACTGATACTGCCATTTGTCCTTTGCATAGCCATGGCAATATTGATACCGGATAACAGATTTGATCTGCTTTTAATATTTGCGCCTAATGGATATGCATGGGCATCTGTTCCGATAATATTAATTATGTCAGGTATATTGATTTTAACCGGTATCATTTTGTTTGCGGTAGGAGTAAAAAATAATGAAAAGTAGATGGTTGCATTTATTAATAACTATATTCATTATTTTTAGCTATATGCAATTTGAATATGTTCGTTATTGTATGGAATGTGATGCCGGATATCAGGAGTATTCATATGCCAATGCAGTTATAAATATCGTTGGAGACAGATATTTAATATTGCTTGTCAGCGGGATTTTAATTGTATGGAGCATTGCCGGATTATTGGCGGTTACACGGAATAATTTTTATCTTAAATTGCGGATTGGAAGTGAACATAGGGCAAATGTCATTGAAGTAGTGTATGCATTCAAATATGCAGTTATCATTGCAGTTATCCAGTGGGTGGTAATTAATATGATTGCTGTTGTAAATAGTTTTTATAATGTTCAGTCGCAGATGCTTCATGTGACAAAAGTGTATCAGCTATTTGGCAACTTATTGTTATTTTACTGGCTGCTGGGTTGTGTTACCATTTTATTTAACAAATTGATAAATACAGGATGGGCAGCTAATATCTGCAGTATTGTATGCCTGCTTATAAATATTGTTATCAGCAATAGGATAAGCTTTAAAGATTCTTTTATTGGAAGAAAATCATGGATTGCCCATTTGATGGTTACAGATGTAAAAACATATAGCTTTTATATTGTTTATTGGTCTGTGAGTATTGCGTTTGTTATAATGGTTATATTTTATAGAGCCGTTATACTCAACTTTTTTAAAAGACTGATTGCAATATGTGTTAAGTCATATTATGGTCTTACGTTTATGGCAGCAGTTGTTATATGGAGCATATACGGATTTGTTTCAAAACAATATATGTCAGGCATTACAGACTATTTTGCCGGATTTAAAAAGCTTGATATTTTTTTACTGCTATATTTGTTTTATCAAATGCCAATCTGGATTTTATTGTATTATTTTTTGACAAAGAACTTTTCGTTTTACTATATTCAGTTTGCCTTGAGAAAAGGAAATACAATTAGCTGGATGAAGCATCTGGCGATAATATTTCTGGTATGTACTTATCTGTATTACGGAGTGGGAATGATAGTAATAGCATTTATTTCGGGAACGGTAATAAATGTAAATTTGATAATGGAAATGAGTAATATGATTTTACAGACAATAGCCTTGTTACTGCTGGTATTTTTGTGCTGGTTGCATGAAGCCGGAGATAAACATATGGGATTTATAATAATTACTATATGCCATATTGTGGCAGGAACATTATTTTCGTGGCTTCCGCTTACACAGGGGCTGTATATTTCACATATGACATCTCAGCCTGAGTGTATGGTATTTCAAATGGCAGAGTGTCTTGTTATAGGAACGGGCGTTGCTGTAATATTAAAAAATAAACAAGAGTATATAATTTTACGTAAGTGGAAGGCAGAAAATATATGAATATAGAGCTGGATAATGTATCAAAGAATTTTAAAAATCAGACCGTGTTGGAAAATGTCAATTTAAAATTGGAATCTGGGAAAATATATGGTCTCGTTGGAAGAAACGGTAGTGGAAAAAGTGTTTTATTGAAGATAATGACCGGGTTAATGGAGCCGTCGGATGGAATAATAAAATACGGAGGCATCCCTCTGAAAAAAGGACAGTATGCAAAGGATGTTGGAATAGTGCTGGACTGCATAGGCTTCATGCCGGAGTATACTGCAAAGGAAAATTTACTTTTACTGGCAAAAATTAATAAGAAAACAGGAGAAGAAAGAATCAATGAAATTCTCAAACAGGTGGGCCTTGAGCCGGATTCCAAAAAGGTTTATCGTAAGTTCTCTTTAGGTATGAAGCAGAAGCTGGCAATAGCTCAGGCTTTTATGGAAGAGCCTAAGGTATTGCTCTTGGATGAGCCGATGAACGCACTGGATGAACAGTCTGTTCAGGATATGAGAATAATGTTTAGGGAATATGTGAATAAAAAACCTGCTATTATGGTTATAACAAGTCACCATAAGGAAGACATAGAAATTCTGTGTGATCAGGTTTATAGTATAAAAAATGGATATGTGAATCTTTAGATTTCTTTAGAATTATTTATAATTCTTAAATGATTTTTCAGGTTATTCTTTATATGTATATAGTATTGTAAAGCCATAGGTGTCTATGGCTTTTTTAATGTTTGGTAGTATTGAGGAGATGGGATATGATAGAAACAGCTATTATATATATGATTTGAGGGTCAAAAGGTATTCTGTTAAAGATACCTTATAACCATAAATTTGTACCTTGAAAACTTCACATAAATGAGGATTTTATTCACTAAAAGTGGTATTATATATCGTTTATAGCAAGAAGTATCAAACGGTTAGAATAAAGCCGGCATTGATTGAACAATAAAGAAGGGGGAAGTATGTAGTGGAAAAAAATAGAAAACAGATTATTATCTGCGCAGCGATTGTCGCTTGTGTCTGTGTAATCAGTGTATTAATTACATATAACATATTACAACAAAAAAATCATCTGACAGTGGAACTCTATTATGGAACTTTTGATTTTTCAGAGTATCAAAATGTTAAGAGTACCAGTAAATTAGCCATTATACATGATAGCGATGAAAAACAGGGTGAATATGAAATGGAGATAGAGAATACTGATAAGGTTGAAACGGGAATCTGGAAATGGAAAGATGATGGTTATATTACCTTGTATCAGGATGATAAAGCAGTTGCAAATCTAGTGTATATGAATGGTAAATATCTTTTCTTGGATGCCGATGTTGAAATCCAAAAACTTAAAAAGATATCTGAAACGGCAATAGTAAAATAATTGAGGAGATGGGATATGATAGAAACAGCTATTATATATATAAAAAGAAATAAAATAAAATCTTTGATTATCATACTGATTATCGCGACAATAATCCTGGGTGAAATTATTGGTCTGCTATTAAGCAATGCCTCAGAAAAATCTGAGAGAGATGCATATTTATATAATGGAGCCGCATTAGTAATTGAGGATGATAACGGAGGCTTTACAAAGAGTGATTATGACGAAATCAGAAAAGTAAAATATGTAACAGGACTTGGGGCATGGAGAGAGCTGATTGCAGATCCGGTGGATACAGAGAATGTAAAGGAACATAAAGGAATAGATCCGGAGAATAAAGATGTGCGCAATCGGGCTGACAAAATGGTGATTGTTGCGAATATGGATGTGCAGCAATATAGCCTGTTTTCATGGGAAAAAAATGTATCTCTTATTGAAGGGGAATTTCCAACCTATAAAAATAAAGGAATTATTGTAGAACAGCGATATGCGAAAAAAAATAACCTTAAGGTAGGGGATGAAGTTAAATATACTATAGGAGACCAATCGGAGGTAACGTCTTTACAAATATGCGGAATTTATAAAGTGGACAGTGATTTCGAAATATATGACTCAAATGAAGAGGGAACCTCGGTATACATACATAGTCCATATAATTCTATATATGTAGATTATGATTATATTGTAGAGTTATTAGGGTTAGAATACACAGCGTCAACGGGAAGTGAAGTGTATATTGATAAGATAGAGCATATAGATGCGGTAAAAACCCAGTTAAAGAAAATGTATGGAGATAATGTGGAGATATATGATAATACTTCCAATTATCTCGATTCAGAATGTAAAGTCGTAGGATTGATGGGAAAAACATCAAAAATAATTTGCTGGATGATAATTATAATGGGTGAAATTATTTTGTTAATCGTTTTCTCGTTTTATACTATCCAATACCAAAAAGATACAGGACTTTTTATGGTACTCGGAAGGTCAAGAAAATGGTGTATAGGTAGATTTGCATTTATAGGAATGATATATGCAATTAGTGGTTTGCTTTTGGGTGTGCTATTATACTGTGTGCTTGGCAATTTCATATGTAGCATTATAAGTGGTATAGGTAAGAATGTCATAATTAATAGTACAGACAGAGCTATAGGTGGATATGATACACCAGGAATATTTCAAGGCTTTGAGGTGCGTATAGAAATGAGTGCTTTTTTTACTTTGAAAAACATTATAATTCTATTAATAATTTCGTTGGTTAATTGGATTACATTTATGGTACTGCCTGTTGTAACAACTGTTGAAGAAAATGCAAAGAAACTGTTAAATTCGAAGGGATAGTGGCAAATATGTTGGAAATGATTAATGTATCGTATGCATATAAATCTAAGAAGGAAATTGTGCATGTGCTGGATAAAGTTACATACAGATTTGAAATAGGAGAAATGTATGGAATATTTGGTCCGTCAGGTTCAGGAAAGACAACGTGCTTATCGTTACTTGCCGGTTTAGAAAAACCGGATGAGGGGGAAATTTTGCTGGATGGAGAAAATATACAAAACATTGGTGGAAGAAAACTGCGCCAAAATAGTATATCATTGGTTTTTCAGGATTATCAGTTATTTGATTATATGACTTCCCTTGAAAATGTAATGGTTGCAGCCCAGATAAGCTTACCTGATGTACCCAAAAAAGAATTGATAAAAATGTGTAGAGACAGCCTTGTAATGGTTGGACTTGATGATAGTCAGATAACCCGAAAGGTTACGGAATTGTCAGGTGGACAGCAGCAAAGAGTTGCAATAGCGAGGGCGTTGATAACAGATGCAAAATATATTCTGGCAGATGAGCCTACAGGAAATCTGGATAAAGAAAATCGAAGAAAAATTGTCGAATTGTTACAGCAGATAGCTCATGAACAGGACAGATGTGTTATAGTAGTAACCCACTCGGATTATGTAAAGAAAAAATGTGATATTTGCTATGAAATGGGAGATGACGATGAGGAATAAATGGTGGCAGGCATGCAAAGAATTATTAGGGAGACCGGGGCGGAATATACTAATTGCTATTTGCATATTTGTCCTGACACTGTTTTGCGGAATTGCAACATTTCTAGATTCGGCAATAGAGAGTTTTTACAAATCTTTTGCAGATATGGCAGGATGTTGTGTTCTTGTTGAATTAGACGATTTTTCTACTTTAGATGATTGGAAAGATATTTTAGAATATGCAGATAATAATAAAAATATTGTAGGATATAATAATGCATTTACAAGTGACATTATATGTGAAGCAGTAGATTTTGAAAATGTACCGTATACAGAAAAACAAAGTGATTTTGAGGAAAATAAAATATATGTCAGTGGAAACATAAATACTTCTTACAATGAATATTTCAGTAGTGGTATCTTTAAGATTTCAAAAGGAAAATATCCGATGTCAGGTGATAAAGGGGCAATGATATCAGATAAGCTCGCCTCTGAAAATAACCTGTCAATTGGCAGTAATGTATCTATACAGTATGAAAATAATACAATCAGTATTAAGGTAATTGGGATTTATACTGTAATAAATACTCCAAAGACACAGGTGAGCGATGGCTACTATAAAGAAGTGGCTGACAGTATAGTATTCACTGATTATAATTCGTATGTAGAATTAAACAATGAAGCAAGCTGTTATGGGATAAATTTTTTCAGCACAGATTATAAAAGCACATCACTTTTATATGATGATATGAGTAAAATGTTTCAAAATGTTCCGAATTCGGCAGTTGTCAATCAGGTTTTGAATGAGGAACTGCAAATGACAGATGTAATATCAATGTTAAAAAGTATGACAAGTGTGACGTTGAGCGTTATGTATGTTGTATGTGTTGTGGTTATGTCGTTACTGACTGTTTTATGGCTTAAAGGACACTCAAAAATGATCGCAATATACAATACACTTGGACAGAGAAAATTTAGGACAATTCAAATTCTGTTATATGAGATTTTGATGATAACTGTTCCGGCGCTTGTGGGGGCAGGAATATTGACATTGGGGTTGCTTAATAGATTTTCTGTCAATATTTTTAAATACTTTGTTGAATTTTGTGAGATTTCGAATTTTCAAAAAAGCTTTTCACTTGATATATGGAACTTTGAAATGAATATCTGGCAATTTGTGTATAGAATCGGTTTTTTGGAAATTAGCATTATTTTAATAACTATGATTGGAAGCTGCATTTATGCTAATAAGGGTTTGCGCACATTAAGGAGTAATTAGGAGCGGTTATGTGGTATAATCTTTTTGATGTAATAAACATGTATAATATGATAGGAGCATATAATGGACAAAATTCTTGTTGTTGAGGATGATAAAACAGTATACAGTGGCATAAAAAAGCTTCTCGAATTGCAGCATTATAGTGTGGTAATTGCGCAAAATGGTATGGAAGCTTTAGAAAAAATAGATGAATCGTTCAGCCTTGTAATAATGGATATAATGATGCCGCAGTTGGACGGCATTGAAACATGCAGGAGAATGCGTGAAAGATACAGCGTTCCGATATTGTTTTTATCAGCAAAATCCGAAGAGCTGGATAAGCTGGAAGGGCTAGAAGTGGGTGGTGACGATTACATGACTAAGCCATTTTCAAACATGGAGCTGATTTCAAAGGTTAAAGCTCTTATCAGACGATATCGGGTATATGACAGCGGAAGTGTAAATCGTAAAAACAAGGATGAATCTATAGAGGCAGATGGACTTAAACTGTTTACGAATCGAAATAAGGTTGAGTTTAATTGTGATGAGATAAAATTAACCGGGAAGGAATATGAGATACTAAAACTGCTAATGAAAAATCCGGACCGGATATATACGATTGAGATGATATACGAGATGGTGTGGGATGAGGCTTTTACATATAATGCAAAGAATACTGTTATGGTACACATTAAAAATCTAAGGAATAAGCTTATAAAAGCGTGTGGTGATGCATGCATACAGACAGAATGGGGAAGAGGATACCGTTTTGAGAGATGATTTAAAGAGGGTAAAGAAAAAATTGTTATCATCATTTGTAATAGCAATTGTTAGTGCATGTATTCTGTTTGGAATTATATATTATTTTGGAACGGGAATTTTAGATTATTATTTTACCGCAACAAATTATTTATATAATAGAGAAATACCATATATTGAAAAATTTCAGAATTATGTATCTGAAAATAATATAAGTACATCTGATATATCGGATTATGATAAGTGGATGATTGAAAATGATATATCGTTTTATAGTATACATAAAGATGGTAAAGTTATTTATAGTAAAGTAAATGTAGATACATTTATATCTGAGGCGAAAGACTGGTATGATTACAGATTAACAGGTTCATATCGTATGCCGGTAAAAGTTTCTGATACAGAGGCAACTGGATGTGGCCTCGCCAGACCTGCGACTTCTCTGTATTCCGCATAGTTTTAATGATACTGGATGCGGGATTTTCTGTTTTTGTGGGAATTGCACTAGTGTATTTATGGATTAGAAAAATTATAGCGGGCTATCAAACAGAGCTTGAAGCATCACAGGAACAGGAGAAAAAAGCGCGACAGGAAAAGGATGAACTGATGCGTAATATGGCTCATGACCTGCGTACGCCGTTGACTGGTGTTATGACATATGTTGATGTAATGAAACTGGAGAACGAAGCATATGCCGAGAATATGAAAAATCTTAATTTTATAAGTGAAAAGGTATTGGATATCAGGACTCAGGTAGACAATCTGCTGGATTTTTCAATTGCCGGTTCACAAAGACCTATTGAATTGGATGCATCAATGGATGTTGAGTATATATTTGGAGATTACCTCTCAGATGTGTGTGCTCAGCTTATGAAAAGCAATTATGAGGTTGATGCAGAAGGAATAAGCTTTAAGCAGGTAAAGGTTGCTGTTAATATGGCATTTTTGACCAGAATATTTTCCAATCTGACGGATAATATATATAAATATGCGGACAATAAAAAGCCTGTTGTTATGAAAACAGCTTTTACGAAAAAAACATTTAGCGTTGAAATTGGCAATGGCGTATGTGACAATAAAACGCTTCTTAAAAGTGCCGGGATAGGGCTTAAGAGCGTGGATGCGATGATGCGGCGCATGAATGGAAGCATGAGCTTTAAAAGAGAACATGGGAGATTTTGGGTTAAACTGGAGTTTCCGATTGTGTAGTGAATATTTTTTCATGAAAACCTCCATACTAAATAGAAAAGAAGTATGGAGGTTTTTATGAGCAAAAATATAGAGAATCATGATTCGGTGCTCTTGCTTCAGGATTGCATAGCGGGCTGTAAGATGGCACTTGAGAGCATGGACGATATAAGAGAACACACAGATGACAAGCAGCTTCGTGAGCTGATAGACAAGTACTATGATGAGCACACCGGGTTGTCAGTGGATTGCAGGGATATGCTTGACAAAGCAGGTGCAGATATTAAGGAACCGGGTGTGTTTGCAAAGATGGCTGCGAAGCTGCAGACTGCAATGAAGATGGCAGTGAATGATGATCAGTCCCAGGCAGCAAAGCTTCTGACGGAGGGTTGTAATATGGGCATAGAGACAATCAGCGGCAGTCTCAATGAATATCGCGATGCTGATTCAAAGAGTGTGGCAATTGCAGAGAGGCTCAGGACGCTTGAGGAAAAAATGGTGGGAGATCTGCAGCCACTATTATAAAAAATATAAAATAACGGCTGTTGTACTGATTTGGTACAACAGCCGTTTATGCGTAGCTGTCAAGCATCATGCCTGAATAAATTGACGAAATATATGGTGTGTTGAAATTGTGCCCGGGATTCTTATATGCCACAACAACCTTCTGTACATAGTTCATAGGGTTGACTGTCACAGATTTTGCTTTGTCACCTATTGCATCCTTTAGTGCTGTAAGAGTGTTGAAGGTGTCATCAGCTCTGTCCGGACTAAGCGCACCGGCGAGGATATCGCGGTCAATAGTGAGCTTGCCGTCATCGTCTGTCATGAGACCGATGTAGGAAAGCTTTGACTGTGAGCCCTTTGTGATGGAGCTTATATCACGAAGCAGCCTTGTGGCATCTGCAGAGTCGTTCACTGAATAATCATCTGCCACGTCTATCATCTTATTGTATGCGTCAACCAGAGTCTGCACATTGTCGGCAACTGCATCGGAATTGGCCTTAAAACCGATGGCTGCGGCACCTGTATCTGTGGTCGGCTTTTTGAGCGTGAGCTCAAAGGTATTATTGATGGTAAAGGTGTTGGACAAGGATGAGTGCGCGGTGCCATTCAGCGAAAAGTCAGAGTTGTGGGCAGGGGATGATACCTTATCAATACCCAGCTGCTTCATCATGCTTATGGACTCTGCGTTAGCTGACGGAGCCACACTAAAGAGAGAATCCTCAGTCTCGCTGAGACCTGTCTGCATTGATGTAAGCTGAAGCGCTGCCTTGCCTGAGTCATCATGGACTATGTCTGCCTCGATGCCAAGACCGGATGCGTTTATGAGCCTCTTGAGCTTGTCCTGCACCTCGCCGTTTGTTTCACCGGTGCTCACTCCGAACTGGAACTCATAGGATGATGCATTGGTATTTATGTCAAAGGAATAGCTGCCCGGTATAAAGGACAGGGCCTTGCTGTCTAAGTAGCTGCCGGTATTGACCTGTGGTGCGGCGAGCTGTCTGACCTCTATATCAAAGCCGTCTGCTCCTTTATTCTCTGAGCCGTCACCCACGTAGCGCACGCCTACAGCATCCTCATTAGATGACTCCGCAACCTTCTTCTGGAAGGAGTCAGAGGAGCCTGCGTATTTATCAGAAAGAGAATCCACGGCATTTAAGATAGCCTTAGAGCTTTCCTTTATATCGATAGCATATTTCTTGGCCTCGGACATATTGGAAATCTTGTACAGAGGGGACTCTTTATTTGTCTTTATTATTCTGTTGTATATCTTGCGCAGGTCGCTTTTCTTGTGCGAATCATAGCGCGATACCTCTTTATTGGCATAAGTGCTGGCATAGTAAGCGTAGGCACTGTCTATCTTTGCCATAAAGACCCCTCCTTTCATCCGTGAAAATCGTTTAATCCGTTAAATGGTAATCCTTTAAATATTATATTGTATAGCTGCGATTACTAATGCTTAACTGCAACTATAATAAGCTATGTAAAATTTTTAATTATCAAATCCTACTTATACACATATATTATATCGTCATAATTGAGGATTTACAACAACAAAATACTTGAAAAATTCAGATAAATGTACTATATTTAGTGATGTATCTGTAAGATTTATAAAATTTAATTGTTGCCGGACACACAAAAAAGTGCAGACAGCGGCACTGTTCAAAAGAATTTACAATAAATTTTAAAATAGCTATTGACGGTTACGGCTCAACTGTGATATAGTATACAGGCTTGGAAATAGGTCTTTTTTTTATGCCTTTTTTTAAGGGTACAAACAACAAAGAATTTAAACGGAGGTGGAAGTCGTGCGTACAAAGATTACATTAGCGTGCACAGAATGTCAGCGTCGTAATTACAACATGACAAAGGACAAAAAAACTCATCCGGACAGAATGGAAACCAAGAAGTATTGTAGATTCTGCAGAACTCATACAATGCACAAGGAAACAAAATAGTCTAGGAACTGAGTGAAGGAGTACATTATGGGACAGAATGAAAAAGTCGAAAAGGCTCCAAAAACAAGCTGGTTTTCAGGTCTGAAAGCTGAATTTCAGAAGATTATCTGGCCTGAGAAGCAATCGGTCATCAGACAGACCATTGCAGTACTGGCGGTTTCAGTAGTTACCGGTCTTATTATTGCGCTTCTTGACTGGGGTATCCAGCAGGGCGTAGATTTCCTTATTGGTTTACATTTTTAAAACGGAGGCAAAGTGATTATGACAGAAGCGAACTGGTATGTAGTTCATACCTATTCAGGTTATGAAAACAAAGTCAAAGCTAATATTGACAAAACAATCGAAAACAGACATCTTGAGGACCAGATCCTTGAAGTACGTGTTCCATTGGAGGACGTCACAGAGGTGAAGAACGGTGTTCGTAAACAGGTTTCCAAGAAGATGTTTCCAGGCTATGTTCTTATTCATATGATTATGAATGATGATACATGGTACGTTGTACGAAATACCAGAGGCGTAACTGGATTTGTAGGTCCGGGAAGCAAACCGGTTCCTCTCACAGAAGCCGAGATGAGACCTTTGGGTATTAAGACGGAAAACGTGGTAGTTGATTTTGCTGAGGGTGACATGATAGTCGTTATCGGCGGTGTCTGGAAGGATACAGTCGGTGTTATCACAGCTATGAATTATCACAAGCAGACAGTTACAATTAATGTAGAGCTGTTCGGTCGCGAGACACCGGTAGAAGTAAGTTTCGCAGATGTTAAGAAAACAAATTAAGGAGGCAATTCCAAATGGCAAAGAAAGTAGAAGGATACATTAAATTGCAGATCCCTGCTGGAAAGGCAACTCCAGCTCCTCCAGTTGGACCTGCACTTGGACAGCACGGTGTAAACATCGTAGAGTTCACAAAGCAGTTTAATGCAAAGACAGCCGATCAGGGCGACTTAATTATCCCTGTAGTTATTACTGTATATGCAGACAGAAGTTTCAGTTTCATTACTAAGACTCCACCTGCTCCGGTATTAATCAAGAAAGCTTGCAAGATTCAGTCTGGTTCAGGCGAGCCAAACAAGAAGAAGGTTGCTAAGATCACAAAGGCACAGGTTCAGGAAATCGCTGAGCTTAAGATGCCTGACTTAAACGCAGCTTCACTTGAGTCTGCAATGAGCATGATCGCTGGTACAGCAAGATCAATGGGTGTTGAAGTGGTTGACTAACACTTAGCGAAACCAACATACCCCTAAAATGGTTGCAAATTTATGCAACCTAAAATAATAACAAAGAAACGTAAATGTGGGAGGGCCCTCTCCCGATATTACCACCAGGAGGTTATTTTTTCATGAAAAGAGGAAAGAAGTATCAAGACGCTGTTAAGGCATTTGATAAGAAAGAGCAGTACGATGTTGCTGACGCTATCTCTATCGTAAAGAAAAATGCTACAGCTAAATTTGACGAGACAATCGAGCTTCATCTTAGAACAGGCTGCGACGGACGTCACGCAGAGCAGCAGATCCGTGGTGCGGTTGTATTACCACACGGAACAGGAAAAACAGTTAAGGTTTTAGTTTTCGCTAAGGGAACTAAGGTTGACGAGGCACAGGCAGCAGGAGCTGACTTCGTTGGAGGCGAGGAGTTAATTCCAAAGATCCAGAACGAGGGATGGTTAGACTTCGACGTTGTAGTTGCTACACCTGATATGATGGGTGTTGTTGGTCGTTTAGGACGTGTCCTTGGACCAAAGGGCTTAATGCCAAACCCAAAGGCAGGAACAGTTACTATGGATGTAACAAAAGCTGTTAATGATATCAAAGCCGGTAAGATTGAGTACAGATTGGACAAGACAAACATTATCCATGTGCCAGTTGGAAAAGCATCTTTCACAGACGAGCAGTTAAACGACAACTTCCAGTCTCTTATGGGTGCAATTAATAAAGCAAAACCTGCTAGCTTAAAGGGTCAGTACATTAAGAGCGCAACTCTTACATCTACAATGGGACCTGGCGTTAAGTTAAACGTGGTTAAGATTACACAGTAAGATAGTTAAACAGTTACAGTAAAACAATTTACAAGACCTATCAAACGCCAAGCAAAAGTTTTGCGGAAAGTAATTGACATCCGTAATATAGTTTGATATAATTGCAATGCATATTGCCGAAGACAGTAGGTGCCGCAAGGCGTAAACGTAGAACCTACCGAGGGAATTTTCGAGATTTATCTTGAATTTTGACTTGTACCCTTCTGTCGACAGGCAGGAGGGTTTCTTTGATTAATAAATCAAATACCTCATGTCTTTTATGCGAAAATCTAAAAGGAGGTAAATGAATCGTGGCAAAGGTAGAACTTAAACAGCCAATCGTAGATGAGATTTCCGGTGTTATCAATGGTGCACAGTCAGTAGTAGTTGTTGATTACTTAGGACTCACAGTAGCAGAGGATACTCAGTTACGTAAACAGTTAAGAGAAGCCGGTGTAACTTACAAGGTATACAAGAATACTTTAGTAAACCGTGCAATCCAGGGAACAGAGTTCGAGGGATTAAAGGATGTCCTTGAAGGACCAAGCGCATTCGCTGTATCAACAGAGGATGCAACAGCACCAGCTAGAATCTTAGCTAAGTTCGCTAAAACAGCTCCGGCTTTAGAGATTAAAGCAGGTGTAGTTGAGGGAACATTTTATGATGCTGAGGGTATGAAGGCAATCGCCGCTGTACCTAGCAGAGATGAGCTTCTTGGAAAATTACTTGGAAGCATTCAGTCACCTATCACAAATCTTGCTCGTGTACTCAATCAGATCGCAGAGCAGGGTGGCGCTGCAGATGCAGCCGTAGAGGCAGCACCAGCAGAGGATGCTGCAGAGGAAGCTCCAGCAGCAGAATAATTCAAATATTATATTTGAACCTTATTATCATAATTAAATTTTTAAATGGAGGAAATTATAATGGCAAAGTTAACAACAGCAGAGTTTATTGATGCTATCAAAGAGTTAAGCGTATTAGAGTTAAATGATTTAGTAAAAGCTTGTGAAGAAGAGTTCGGTGTTTCTGCAGCAGCAGGTGTTGTAGTTGCAGCAGCAGGAGCTGACGGAGCAGCAGCTGAGGAGAAGACTGAGTTCGACGTAGAGCTTACAGAGGTTGGACCAAACAAGGTTAAGGTTATCAAGGTTGTTCGTGAGATCACAGGTCTTGGACTTAAAGAGGCTAAGGACGCTGTTGATGGCGCACCAAAGGTTATCAAAGAGCAGCTTGACAAGGCTTCAGCAGAGGATGCTAAGGCTAAACTTGAGGCAGAGGGTGCTAAGGTTACTCTTAAATAGTCGGATAGGCTACGAGCGGAGTAAAAACATAAAAAAGAGCCAAGGGCAAATTCTATTTGCGCCTTGGCTCTTTTTTATGTTTTTATTGCGCGACAGTCGGAGCGCGTCCCGAAAATGCCTGAGCATTTTTGGGACCTCTGCTCGTAGCCTATCCGACGGCGAATGAAAAAATAAAAAAAGTACTTGCAATTGTCAGTAATTTGTTGTATAGTATACGTTGCACTATTGTGGTGCAGTGGCATTTTTATGCAATTTTTTAAATGATGCAAATTTGTCAATAGGTAAATTACACTAAAATGCATTCACAAATATGTGCACAAGAGAAAAACCACAAGATATAGTAACTGGGGTGGTTTTTGAATCATTATCTAGATACTTGCTAGATTAAAATAAAAACGAGAGGTGAAACGTCAATGGAGAAAAACAGAATACGTCCGGTCACATCCGGAAAAAGCATGCGTATGAGTTACTCAAGACAAAAAGAGGTTCTGCAGATGCCAAATCTGATTGAGGTCCAGAAGGATTCTTATCAGTGGTTCTTAGACGAAGGTCTCAAGGAAGCTTTTGCGGATATCTCTCCAATCACAGATTACAGCGGAAAGCTTAGTCTTGATTTTGTAGATTTTACATTATGCGAAGATGATGTAAAGTATACAATTCCTGAGTGCAAGGAAAGAGATGCAACATACGCAGCTCCTTTAAAGGTTAAAGTCAGACTTCACAACAAAGAGACAGATGAGATTAATGAGCATGAAATTTTCATGGGTGATCTGCCTTTAATGACAGAGACCGGTACATTCGTAATCAACGGTGCAGAGCGAGTTATTGTCAGTCAGTTAGTTCGTTCTCCTGGTATTTATTACGGAATTGCTCATGATAAGCTCGGAAAGACCCTGTATTCTTGTACTGTTATTCCAAACCGTGGTGCATGGCTTGAGTATGAGACAGACTCTAACGACGTTTTTTATGTAAGAGTAGACAGAACACGTAAGGTACCTATCACAGTACTTTTACGTGCACTTGGAGTAGGTACAAACCAGGCTATTCTCGATATGTTCGGAGATGAGCCAAAGATCCAGGCATCATTCAGCAAGGACCCTGCAATCACAGAGCGTGAGCCACAGGGAAGCTATGAGGCTGGTTTATTAGAGTTATATAAGAAGATTCGTCCGGGCGAGCCACTTTCAGTTGAGAGTGCAGAGAGCCTTATCACAGCAATGTTCTTCGATCCTAGAAGATATGACCTTGCCAAGGTAGGACGTTATAAGTTTAATAAGAAGCTTGCTTTAAAGAACCGTATCAGTGGACAGGTTTTAGCTGAGGACGTAGTGGATCCTTCTACAGGTGAGGTTATCGCTGAGGCAGGTACTGTTGTTGACCGTGCGCTTGCTACACAGATCCAGAACGCTGCCGTTCCTGCCTTATGGATTCAGACAGAGACAAGAAATGTCAAGATTCTTTCTTCTATGATGGTTGACATCAGAAGCTGGATTCCTGAGCTTGAGGATCCTAAGTCTATCGGTGTTACTGAGCTTGTTTACTATCCGGTACTCGCTCAGATTCTCGAGGAGTATGATTCCCTTGAGGACAGAATCGAGGCTATAAAGAGAGATATATCTGACCTTATTCCAAAGCATATTACTAAAGAGGATATCTTCGCAACTATCAACTACAATATGCACTTAGAGTGGGGCGCAGGAACAGATGACGATATCGATCATCTTGGAAACAGACGTATCCGTGCGGTTGGAGAGCTGTTACAGAACCAGTACCGTATCGGTCTCTCAAGACTGGAGCGTGTTGTTCGTGAAAGAATGACTACACAGGACTTAGAGGGAATTTCACCTCAGTCACTTATCAATATAAAGCCTGTAACTGCCGCTGTTAAAGAATTCTTCGGTTCTTCACAGCTTTCACAGTTCATGGATCAGAATAACCCTCTTGGAGAGCTTACTCACAAGAGACGTTTATCAGCACTTGGACCTGGTGGTCTTTCAAGAGACCGTGCCGGATTCGAGGTTCGAGATGTACATTACACTCACTACGGCCGTATGTGTCCTGTAGAGACTCCTGAGGGACCAAACATCGGTCTTATCAACTCACTTGCATGCTATGCGAGAATCAATGAGTATGGCTTCGTAGAGGCTCCATACCGTAAGATTGACAAGACTGATCCTAAGAACCCGGTAGTCACAGAAGAGGTTGTATACATGACAGCCGATGAGGAGGACAACTACCACGTAGCACAGGCTAATGAGAAGCTTGATGCCGAAGGACATTTCGTACGTAACTCAGTTTCAGGTCGTTACAGAGAGGAAACTCAGGAGTACGATAAGTCAGCATTTGATTATATGGATGTGTCTCCAAAGATGGTATTCTCAGTAGCTACAGCGCTGATTCCATTCTTGCAGAACGATGACCCTACACGTGCCCTCATGGGATCAAACATGCAGCGTCAGGCCGTTCCGCTTCTGACCACAGAGGCTCCTGTAGTTGGTACAGGTATTGAGACAAAGGCCGCAGTTGACTCAGGTGTCTGCGTAGTTGCAAAGGCAGACGGAGAGGTATTATCTTCAGAGTCAAACCGCATTATCATAAAAGAGACTGACGGAAACAAGAGAGAGTATATCCTTACAAAGTTCTCTCGTTCTAACCAGTCAAACTGCTACAACCAGAGACCTATCGTATTTAAGGGTGACAAGGTTAAGGCAGGCGATGTTATCGCAGACGGTCCTTCAACAAGTCAGGGAGAGCTTGCTCTTGGAAAGAACCCGCTTATCGGATTCATGACATGGGAAGGATACAACTACGAGGATGCCGTTCTTCTTTCAGAGCGTCTCGTAGAGTATGATGTGTATACATCAGTTCATATCGAGGAATATGAGGTAGAGTCACGTGATACAAAGCTCGGACCTGAGGAGATTACACGTGATGTCCCTGGTGTCGGCGACGACGCACTCAAGGACCTTGATGAGAGAGGTATCATCCGTGTAGGTGCAGAGGTTCGTGCCGGTGATATCCTTGTAGGAAAGGTTACACCAAAGGGTGAGACAGAGCTTACAGCAGAGGAGAGACTTCTTCGTGCCATCTTCGGTGAGAAGGCAAGAGAGGTTCGTGATACATCACTTAAGGTACCTCATGGTGCTTACGGTATCATTGTTGATGCCAAGGTATTTACAAGAGAGAACGGCGATGAGCTTTCTCCGGGAGTAAATCAGTCAGTACGTATCTACATTGCACAGAAGAGAAAGATTTCTGTCGGTGATAAGATGGCCGGACGTCACGGTAACAAGGGTGTCGTTTCCCGTGTGCTTCCTGTTGAGGATATGCCATTCCTTCCAAACGGACGTCCACTGGATATCGTACTTAACCCACTCGGTGTTCCTTCACGAATGAACATCGGTCAGGTCCTTGAGATTCACCTGAGTCTCGCTGCAAAGGCACTTGGCTTCAATATCTCAACTCCTGTATTTGACGGAGCAAACGAGGTAGATATCGAGGATACACTTGAGCTTGCAAATGATTACGTAAATCTTCCGTTCGATAAGGAAGAGCTTGAAAAGGATTTACAGGCTGAGCATCCATACTGGAGCGCAGATGCTGAAATCTTCTATGATAAATATGTTGATACACTCCGTGAGGACGTTATGGAATACCTTTCAACAAACAGAGCTCACAGAAGCTTATGGAAGGGCGTTCCGATTTCCAAGGATGGAAAGGTACAGCTTCGTGATGGTAGAACAGGTGAGTGCTTCGATGGAAAGACAACTATCGGACACATGCATTACCTTAAGCTGCATCACCTTGTTGATGATAAGATCCATGCACGTTCAACAGGTCCTTACTCATTAGTAACACAGCAGCCACTCGGTGGTAAGGCACAGTTCGGTGGACAGCGTTTCGGAGAGATGGAGGTTTGGGCTCTTGAGGCATATGGTGCTGCATATACACTTCAGGAGATCCTTACAATGAAGTCCGATGATGTTGTTGGCCGTGTCAAGACCTACGAGGCTATCATCAAGGGTGAGAATATCCCTGAGCCTGGTATTCCAGAGTCATTCAAGGTACTTCTCAAAGAGCTTCAGGCACTTGGTCTGGATGTCAAGGTACTTGATGAGAACAGAGAAGAGGTTGAACTTATCGAGACAAGTGAGTACGGTAATACAGATATCAACTCAATTATCGGAAACGATAAGGACTATGCATTCGAGGACAGTGAGTCATTCGCAGAGCATGGTTTCTCAAAGAAAGAATTTGATGACAACGAAGAGCTTGTTGACATAGAAGAGGAAGAGTCTCCTGAGACAGCGGATGACGATATTTTTGCTGATGAAGTTCTTGATGACGAAGAATAATTAGAAGGGAGTGCCAAAATGCCAGAAACAAATAATATAGAAAATAATCAGGCAATGCAGTTTGATGCGATTCAGATTGGATTAGCATCTCCTGAAAAGATCAGAGAGTGGTCACATGGCGAGGTTAAAAAGCCTGAGACTATTAACTATAGAACATTAAAGCCTGAAAAAGACGGTCTTTTCTGCGAGAAGATTTTCGGACCAACGAAGGACTGGGAGTGTCATTGTGGTAAATACAAGAAGATACGTTATAAGGGTGTTGTCTGCGACCGATGTGGCGTAGAAATCACAAAGTCAAGCGTTCGTAGAGAGCGTATGGGACACATCGAGCTTGCTGCTCCTGTATCTCATATCTGGTATTTCAAGGGTATCCCATCACGTATGGGACTCATCCTTGACTTATCTCCACGTGTACTTGAGAGAGTACTGTACTTTGCTTCATATATTGTGCTTGACCCGGGCGAGACAAAGCTTGCATACAAGCAGATTCTCAATGAGTCAGAGTACCAGGAGGCATGCGATACTTATGGCCGCTCAGCATTCCGTGTAGGAATGGGTGCTGAGTCTATCCGTGAGCTTTTAGCAGCAATCGATCTCGAGAAGGATTCGGCAGAGCTTAAGGCAGAGCTTGAGAATGCTACAGGCCAGAAGCGTGCACGTATCATCAAGAGACTTGAGGTTGTAGAGGCTTTCCGTGAGTCAGGAAACAAGCCTGAGTGGATGATTATGACAGTTATTCCTGTTATCCCGCCGGATCTTCGTCCAATGGTTCAGCTCGATGGAGGACGTTTTGCAACAAGTGATCTTAACGACCTTTACAGACGAATTATCAACCGTAACAACCGTCTTAGAAGACTTCTTGATCTTGGAGCTCCGGATATTATCGTTCGTAACGAGAAACGTATGCTTCAGGAGGCTGTCGATGCACTTATCGACAATGGCCGTCGTGGCCGTCCTGTTACCGGTCCCGGAAACAGAGCTCTTAAGTCTCTTTCAGACATGCTCAAGGGAAAGGGAGGACGTTTCCGTCAGAACCTTCTCGGAAAGCGAGTTGACTACTCGGGACGTTCAGTTATCTGTGTAGAGCCAAAGCTTAAGATTTATCAGTGTGGTCTTCCAAAGGAGATGGCTATCGAGCTTTTCAAGCCATTCGTTATGAAGGAGCTTGCCGCTAACGGAACCGCACACAACATAAAGAGTGCAAAGAAGATGGTTGAGAGACTTCAGCCGGAGGTATGGGATGTCCTTGAGGACGTCATCAAAGAGCATCCGGTTATGCTTAACCGAGCTCCTACACTCCACAGACTTGGAATCCAGGCCTTCGAGCCAATCCTTGTAGAGGGTAAGGCAATCAAGCTTCATCCACTCGTATGTACAGCGTTCAACGCCGACTTCGATGGAGACCAGATGGCTGTACATCTTCCACTGACTGCTGAGGCACAGGCTGAGTGCAGATTCATGCTTCTGTCACCTAACAACCTGCTTAAGCCTTCTGATGGTGGACTTGTAGCCGTTCCTTCACAGGATATGATCCTTGGAGTTTACTACCTCACAATGAGAAAGCTCGCTGATTACAAGGATGATCCAAAGATGGTTGCACAGGTGTCATCAGACACTGTATACAATGATGTTGATGAGCTTAGAAAGCTCACAACTCCTGATGAAAATACAGGAAAGGCTGAGCTTGGCTTATATGACCTCATCTGGTTTGAGGATGTCACAGACGGAAATCGTCGTGTGCTTTGCAGACCGATAGATCTTCTCGGCCGTTACTATGGAAGTGTTAATCTTGCAATGCTCGCTTACGAGAACAAGGAGATTACTCTTCACCAGAATATCTTTGTACACCGTACAGTAAAGCTTCCTGACGGCACAGAGGTTTCAGGTTTTACAGAGACAACAGTAGGTCTTTTGATATTCAATGAGAACATTCCACAGGATCTTGGTTTTATAGACAGATCAAAGGCTGAGAATGCACTCAAGTTTGAGGTTGAGTTCCACGTTGGTAAGAAACAGATCAAGCAGATCCTTGAGAAGGTTATCAACACACACGGAGCTACAACAACAGCAGAGGTTCTTGATAATGTCAAGGCTATGGGATACAAGTATTCAACCCAGGCTGCCATGACAGTTTCAATTTCAGATATGACAGTGCCACCACAGAAGCCACAGATGATCGCTGATGCACAGGACACTGTAGATAAGATTACAAGACAGTACAAGCGTGGACTTATCACTGATGAGGAGCGTTACAAAGAGGTTATCGAGACATGGAAGGATACAGATGATGCCCTTACAAAGGCACTTCTTACAGGTCTTGATAAGTACAACAACATCTTCATGATGGCAGATTCCGGAGCCCGTGGATCTGATAAGCAGATCAAACAGCTTGCAGGTATGCGAGGACTCATGGCTGATACAACAGGTCGTACAATCGAGCTTCCTATCAAGTCATGTTTCCGTGAGGGTCTTGACGTACTCGAGTACTTCATGTCAGCACATGGAGCTCGTAAGGGACTTTCAGATACAGCGCTTCGTACAGCCGATTCAGGATACCTTACAAGACGTCTCGTAGATGTTTCACAGCATATGATCGTTCGTGAGACAGACTGCTGTGCAGGCACAGGACGTGAGATTCCGGGAATGGTTGTAAAGGCATTCATGGAGGGTCGAGAGGAAATCGAGAGCCTTCAGGAGAGAATTACAGGTCGTTTCTCTTGCAATACAATCTGCGATAAGGATGGCAATGTAATCGTTAAGGCCAACCATATGATTACACCAAAGCGTGCAGCAAAGGTTATGGCAGAGGGTGTTGACGAGAATGGTAATCCAATCACACAGGTTAAGATCCGTACAGTGCTTACCTGCCGTTCACACATGGGAGTATGTGCTAAGTGTTACGGTTCAAACCTTGCAACAGGTCAGGCAGTACAGGTTGGTGAAGCAATCGGTATCATCGCAGCACAGTCAATCGGTGAGCCTGGTACACAGCTTACCATGAGAACCTTCCATACAGGTGGTGTTGCCGGTGGAGATATCACACAGGGTCTTCCTCGAGTAGAGGAGATTTTCGAGGCACGTAAGCCTAAGGGACTCGCTATTATCACAGAGTTCGGCGGAATTGCCACAATCAAGGATACAAAGAAGAAGCGTGAGGTTATCGTTACAAACAACGAGACAGGCGAGACAAAGGCTTACCTCATTCCTTACGGCTCACGTATCAAGGTTGTAGACGGACAGGAGCTTGAGGCCGGCGACGAGCTTACAGAGGGTTCTGTAAATCCACACGATATTCTCAAGATTAAGGGCGTTCGTGCGGTTCAGGATTACATGCTCCGCGAGGTACAGCGTGTTTACCGTTTACAGGGTGTTGAGATTAACGATAAGCATGTCGAGGTTATAGTTCGTCAGTGCTTACAGAAGATCCGCGTAGAGGAGCCGGGAGATTCAGATTTACTTCCGGGCAGCATGGTTGATGCCCTTGACTTCTTAGAGCTCAACGAGAAGCTTGAGGAAGAGGGCAAGGAGCTTGCAGTTGGCTCACAGGTATTACTTGGAATCACAAAGGCATCTCTTGCAACCAACTCATTCCTGTCAGCAGCTTCATTCCAGGAGACCACAAAGGTTCTTACTGAGGCAGCGATCAAGGGAAAGGTTGATCCGCTTATCGGTATGAAGGAGAACGTAATCATCGGTAAGCTCATCCCGGCAGGAACAGGTATGAAGATTTATCGTAATATCAAGCTTGACAGCGATGTAAACGATGACGATACACTTGATTTTGATGATGATGATTTTGCGGATTTCGCAGAGGAAGAGGCAGTCGGAGTCATTGATACAGATGCTGAATCAGCTGATGAAGAATAATTACTGATGTTTGTACTTAAGCTACAGAAGCTGTTACAAACTAAAAACAAAGAAGTCCGGGAAACCGGACTTCTTTCTTGTATTATATTGAAAACAAAATTGGTCTTGACAAAACAGACAAGGATTTGTATAATATTTTAGCGTGCATAAGATTGCACTGCTTAAAATAAAACAGGAGGTGAAAATAATGCCAACATTTAACCAGTTAGTAAGAAAAGGACGTCA
>ERZ772831.558-NODE-558-length-39451-cov-33.306122_pt1 | contig 39451 bp, 29 predicted proteins | sample MGYA00580858_ERZ772831 | MGnify/ENA primary metagenome ERZ772831 (study PRJEB29015, sample SAMEA2737694) | human gut metagenome | biome: human gut; feature: human-associated habitat; material: faeces | place: China | collected 2012 ... | reverse complement strand
TGTTATCATTCAAACTAGAATCTACTTTATCTTTCCCTAATGAATTCCCATCTTTATCAAATTGTTCTATAAAAATCTCAAATCCAGTATCACTTGAATAATTATCTATATCGAAATCCAAATTGATTTTGTTTGGGCTCAACACTTCTTTGATAGTGTCCTTAGACACTTCAAAAGGAACTTTGTTTTTATTGAAAGATAGAACATCCATCACCGTCAAAGCAACAACAGCTGTGACAGCTGTAGCGGCAACAGTTCCAACTGATGCTACAGTAGAAGCAACCGGAGTAGCAGATTCTACTGCAACATTATTTCCTTCGACATTCTCGACTCTTTTTGCTAAATCCTGTTCATCGATTTCTGATTTATTTTCTTGTTCTTTATTACTTGATTTTTTATCGCTATCTTCAAAAGATTCAGGAACATCTTTTAATTCTTTAGGTGAATCCTTCAATTCTTTTCCAAAATACTGTTCAGCTTTAAATTTATGATATTCATCATATCTTTTGGTTTCACTGCAATGGAAGTATTCATCAATATTGTTCTTTTTCATATTTGGATTATAAACAATAAAGTCTTAAATTCCAACTAAATAATAAAAATTAAATTTAGAACATATTATTCAAGATAGAATTGATATCAAACTTTTGATAATTAAATCATTATTACTTTTCTAATCCCTTTCTTTAATTTATAATTATAAAAAAGGAGGATAACGATATATGAGAAAAGATGAAAACAATGAAATCAGAAAAGGAATAAATAAAAAGACATCGATAATATTGATAGTGATAGGTGCAATAATTGAATTGATTGGATTAGGTTTAGAAATCTTCAATATCGTCATGATGTCTACAGGTTCTTTCGATAATTCTTTAATGTGGATTGGATTTGTAGCAATACCCGTAATGTTTGTCGGTGCAGTCTTTTTGATTCTGGGACTTATCAAACCAATGAGTAAATTCGCAGCTAGAACCAGTGCTCCGATTCAAAAAGATTATATGAATTACATGAGAGAAGAAACAGTAGATACAGCAAAAGAATATTACAAAGATATAGCATCCGGTATCAGAGAAGGCACAGATGGACAAGAAACGATAGAATGCAAACAATGCAAGCATTTAAATAAAAAAGATTCTAAGTTCTGCAATAACTGCGGCAACAAGTTAAATTATGAAATCAAATGTCCGCATTGTGAAAAGATGACTCCATCCAACTCTAAATACTGCAATAATTGTGGTGAGAAATTAGATTAAGCAAAAAAGAGGAAATAAAACCTGCCTAAAGTATTTGGATAGGAATGACCATATGTATGTCTTTGGAAATATTTATGATAACAGCCATGGATATCAATGATACCATGAGCATTATGAATCCATTGCTTCCTAACAAAATATTTACTTGGTGGTTCTTAGGCATTCTAATAATGATAATGTCCTTGATAATCGAAGGAACATATGATTACTTCCTTAAAAGGAGACCAATTCTATTCGAAAAGAATCATAATAAAAAAGAAAATTAAGAATTCAAAAGACAGCAAATGCTGTCTTTTTCATTGTAAAAAATAAAATGTTTTTTCTTAATCCATAATTAAATCATAAAATTTATTCATTCATAATTAGGTTGTTTCTACATTACACCAATTCAAAAGCATATAATTATTTAACTAACACATAATCACATTTGATATATTTTTATGCAAAATTAATTTTTAGTAAGGGTATTGAAAGCGGATTACAAACCATTATTTAAAAACAATGTTTGTTATCTTCCCCGGAAAGAGACCTAAAGTTCCTTTCTAAGGAAAAAAATTAACCATCGGAGGATATCATGAAATTTTCCAAGAAAAAGATGATGATGTGTGCCGCTATATTGCCTGTACTTTTTAGCCTTGTCGGTTGCAAAAAAGATCCTAACCAGATCGACGTTGTCTTCGTTCCTTCCAGAGATGCTACCGCCCTCGGTGAATCTGCTAAGAAACTAGAGCCTGTCCTCGATCAGATCATGAAAGACAACAATTTGCCTTATCATTTCAAGATTAGTACTTCTACAACCTATTCTGCAGCCGGTACTGCTTTAATGAACTCACAAGCTGATGTAGGTTTCCTTACTGGAACTTCATATGCTCAAATGACTGTTGACCACCCTGGAAGTGTCGAAGTTCTTTTGACAGCTGTCAGAAGTGGATTCAAGGTCCAAACCACTGATTACAAGAATCCTAACAACACCGAAGAAGGACGTCATAAACAAGTCCAAGCCATGAATGGTGAGATCGATAATTATGAATATCTTGCTGAGCAAGACACTGTCAATGTCGCTAACTCCTACAACTCAATCCTTGTTTCTAACAGAAACCACAAGGAAAATGGTGTTGCCACTGAAATCAAGTACATCGATGATTTGATTGGAAAGCAAGTCGGAATCCAATCCAATAGTTCTGGTGCTGGATACAACTATCCTAAGCTCTTCCTCGCCAACATGAAGAATGAAGCTAGTAGAAAGCTCTGGTTCAGACCTGATTCACAATATCTCAACAACGATTACATCAAAGAACACGGACTCACAATCGTCTCTGGAGAACCTGATGCTTCTAAGGGTGAAATCAAAGGTGTCGAAATCAAAGGTTACGATGCTGCTTTTACCGAAGCTATGAACGAGAATTCTAACTTTGCTGGAGTTTGGGGATTCATGGATATTCGTTATTCCAACGGATACAACAAAACTGGTGGAAAATACAACGGAGACAAGAGTGTCTTCACCAACACCTACACAGTCGCTATGACTGATCCTATCTTCAACGATACAATCTCTGTCCGTTCCGGACTTGAGCAAGAAAAGAAAGACGCTGTCAGTTTAGCCTTCAAGACCGCCGTCAAGCAAGGTGATGTCAAGACTGAAGGAACTGGTGCTAACCTTATCTACAACATCTACTCACACACTGGATATGTTGATGGAGTCGATGCCAACTACGAAAACGAAAGAACTATTTACAAGAACAACAAGTAATTAGTTCTATTCAAATAGTCTTAACCACCGGCCAAATGGCTTGGTGGTTTCTTTTGGAAAGGAAAGAATATGATCGAGTTTAAAAACGTTAAGAAAGTCTATCCTGATGGTTTAGTAGCTTTAAAAAACATAAATCTGACTATCAATGATGGTGACTTTGTGTCTATCATCGGATTGTCCGGAGCTGGAAAATCAACTTTGCTTAGAACTATAAACAAAATGCACGATATCCAGGAAGGACAAATCTTAGTGGATGTCAATGATGACAAAAAGGAGCTCAACACAAATTACGAAGCAGAGCTACAGGCTTATAAAGAAAATGAGAAAAGACTTCCTGAATTGAGCAAAAAGCTCAAAGAAGCTGAAACTAACAAAAACGAAGAAGAAGCTATTAAACTTAGAAAAGAAATACTCGGGGTAAAGACTGCAATCGCTCCTTCTAAATACATCATCAAGAAGATTCCTGTCAAGATGGATGTATCAAAGGTAAAAGGAAAAGAATTGAGATTATTGAGAAGAAACATCGGAATGATCTTCCAGTCTTTCAACTTGGTCAAGAGATCATCCGTATATAAAAATGTCCTCTCAGGAAGAATTGGATACCACAACTGGATAGAAACCATTTGTGGAATCTATACCAAGAGAGAAAAGATGCTAGCTCTTCAATCTATCGATTCTTTAGGGATTTTAAGCAAATCATATGTCAGAGCTGATAACCTTTCTGGTGGTCAACAACAACGTGTTGCACTAGCAAGAGCTTTAACACAAGAGCCATCTCTCATTTTGGCAGATGAACCAGTCGCCTCACTCGATCCTATCACTACCATTTCAGTCATGAACGATTTCAAGAAGATCAACAAAGAAAAAGGAATCACAATCGTAGCCAACATGCACCACGTCGACTTGGCTTTGAAGTATTCCAATAGAATCATCGGAATCAAAGCCGGTGAAATAGTCTTCGATGGAACACCAGATCAAGTAAATGATGAAGTCCTACAAAAGATATATGGAAGAGCCTTGGAAAGAGGTGAAAACCTCGGAGGTGTAGATAATGACTAATACAGCTCCTATCCAAGAGAAGGAGAAGAGGTTTCATTTAATAAAAGAGCCAGATCCTTACGGAAAATGGTCTTTCATAAATAAACTATTCTTTTCAAAGAAAGTAGTTTCCTTATCAGCAGATGGCTCTGCGGATAAAGTTATCGTAAAGAAAAGAAGTTTAGGGTTGATTTGGTTTCTTCTTTTCGTGGCCATATTCGTAGTTTGCATTTCTTTATTCATAACATTTCCGTCAAATCCAGATCTAGGTAATTTGTTCTACATCATCAGACAAATGTTCCAGCCCTGCTACAAATTCTCCACATATGGAGAATACTTCAATTACATGTGGACTACAGCAATTCCAGAATTAGGAAACACAATTGCAATGGTCTTCGTAGCAACAGTTATAGGATGCATAATATCCATTCCATTATTCATGCTATCCTCCAAGAATGTTGTAAAAACACCTTGGATTTATGCACCTATCAGATTCATCTTGGATATCATTAGAACTGTTCCTACATTTGCACTAGCTATGATCATGGTCGCAATTGTCGGATACAACAACACTGCAGGTATCATTTCAATGATATTCTTCACTGCTGGAATCATGTATAAGATGGAATACGAGTTCTGTGATACTAGAGATATGGCACCTTATGAAGCAGCCTTATCAGTCGGCTCGAACAAAATTCAAGCCTTCTCAAATGGACTTTGGCCTCAGATCTTGCCAAACTTCTTGTCGAACTGTTTATACACCTTCGAAATATCGATCAGAGGTTCCATCATCTTAGGTTATGTCGGTGCTGGTGGTATAGGAAAGTTGCTGGCCGATGCATCTGACTTGATGTATTGGGATGAAGTCGGTGCGATAGTTATTCCAATCTTTGTAGTCACCTTGGTACTTCAATTAGTTTCTAGCTACGTTAGAAGAAAGGTTCAGTAATTATGGAAAAGAAAGAAAATAAAAAACAATCTGAGCCAAAGAAGTTTTCACTCTATAACTGGTACTATAGATTAGAGCATAGAAAGAACTTCAAATACGATTCAGCTAAACAGGCCTATGTCTTTAGACCTAAGATGTGGATTCCTAACACAATCACTGCTTTGGTCTTCTTAGCCTTGATGATCTATTGTATTATTTCAACTCAATTTGGATCAAACACTAGCCAAGCTAACCCTGCCAGACTATCAGAGATATTCACCGGAATCTTTGTTCCTGACTATTCATATATATTCGGATACGGTTCATTTACATTTAAAAACAGTGCTATATACGAAGCTTTGCAAACTTTCTCCATTGCTTTGATAGGTACGACATTTGGATCTATTTTGTCTCTTCCATTTGGATTCTTAGCTTCCAGAAAGATGGTTGGAAAATGGTGTCATATCTCAGAAGTGTTGTTGATATGCATTAGAACAATTCCTGAAATCATCTTGGGTTATGTCATGATTGCAGGATTAGGATTCAGCTCCTTCTCAGGAATCATGGTCTTCTCCTTCCACTCGATCGGAATGATTGCAAAACTATATTCTGAACAATTGGATGAACTTGAGACCCAACCTTTGGAAGCATTGGATGCATGTGGTGGAACTTTCACAGCTAAATTAAAAGTTGGAATCATTCCAAATGTAGCACCTAACTTCCTCTCCGTCATCTTGTATAGATTTGATTTGAACCTTAGAACAGCCGCTATGTTAGGTATGGTTTGTGGTGATGAAGCCGGATTGGGTTATTGGATCTCTAGCTTTTCACAAAACGGACACTGGCCTCAATTCGGTGGTGCTTTATGGTTATGTATCATCATGATCATCTTAGTCGATTACTTCTCCTCTTACCTTAGAAAGAAACTTGTCTAATTAGATAAACAAAATAAAAGAGCAGCCATTAGGCTGCTTTTTTTTGGGCCTTTTTTTTGTTATCATCGACGCTTTTATCAGTTTTTCTATCCTTATATAGAATCATTAAGATTTTGATGAATGAAGCGATGTTAACGATGAGAACACAAAGAAAAAGAGAACGAATAAACCAAATAAAAAATTTAAGAGATCAGTATGACTTCCAAGCATTTGATATAGGAAAACAGCAACGCCACTTCCTACCATTCCTACTGCACTCCCTACATATAAGGCTAAATAGAAAATATTGTGATTTTTCCTCATAAACAATCCTCCTTTTGCTCTGACTTTTTTATCACTACTATAAATATCTAAAATATAAATAAATGAATTACCGAAATACTAATCTTTTTCATAAATGAAAATTAAGGGATTAATTATATAATTTAATGCTTAGGAGATTTTTACATGAGAAAAACAATCAAGGCTTCACTAAGTCTTTTATTATGCATCTTAACTTTGAGTGGATGTGGAAAAGGTGAAACTACTATACCATCATCAACTCCAGGTTCTACCAACACTGCTACACCAACAACTCCAACAGATAAAGATACAACTACTTCATCAACAAACGCAAAACATAAATACACTGATTTCAGTGAAGAAGATAAAGAATTACAAAAAAATACAATAGGAACCACCATTCCTTTTGCCCCTTGTTATAACTATAAAATAGAACTAGTTGAAGGGACTAAAGAAAACTACCTCAAAGGTGAATTCAATGGTTTGACAGCTGACGATATTAATAGTTACTTGAGTCTTTTAAAAACTACATATGAAGTCAGTAATTCAATTGAAGCTTCCGGCTCCCATAAAATAACCTTAGCTGATGATACCATCTCATTGACCGTCGACTATGAAGATGGTGGGAACAAAATTTCCTTTGAGATTCATAAAGCGAATAAAGCAGATGATAAACCTGGTGATGTTCCTAGCCAGACCATTCCTTCTAATTGGGAAGATGTTTCAAACAAAGTTATCCATACAAACAAGGAAAAAGGAATAGAGAACTATAGAAATAGTAATGGCTATTACAACGTAGATTTCACCAAAGCTACTAAAGCTAAAAACATATCCAATCTTTCAACATATGAAGGCGGATGTCCAACCACAGGCAATGTAAATGTATTAGTGATTCCAGTTGAATTCTCAGATAAACTTCATACTTCCAAGCAAAGTCTAAGTTCTTTGGATTTAGCCTTAAATGGTGGAGATGGAGAGGAATCTTTAAAATTTGGAATGTCTGTCTCCAAGTATTACAACTTATCAAGCAACGGAAAGCTAAACCTAAATTTTGAAATAATGGGGGGTGGAACAAAGTGGTATAAGCCAAATAAATCTAGTACATATTACATAAATCAAGATAAAAATAATAGCAGTTCCAATACCGATATGGCTATTGTCAACAGCATCTTAAAGGCAAATAACAGCGATATTGATTTTTCACACTTCGATTCGGACAATAACGGAATGCTAGATGCTGTAGTCATAGTACCGACTATAAAGATAGGCAACCCGGATGAATCAATTCTCCAATGGGCCTATAGATACTGGGATTTAACTGATAACACATATGGTGGCAATTACTATATCAACGATTACTTATGGTGTCCTTATGATTTCTTATATGAAACAGATTCAGGATACGATAACGGAACAACTCCTACTAATACCTATACTTTCACACATGAGTTTGGCCATGTCCTAGGTGCTGAAGATTATTACGATGCATCTTATACTGATAAAGACGTCCTTCTGAATGGAGATGATATAATGGATTCATATTTCGGTGATCAAAATCCATACACCAAATTCAATTACGGATGGTTGACAAGTTCCAAATTGATAACTGCTACTGATACTGTAACCTTAGATTTGAATGCTTTCGAAAATGGTGGAGATACATATATAATCGCCAACAACTGGGATCCGACCTTAGGATGTTACCAAGAGTATTGGGTCATGATGTATTACACCAAATCTGGAATTAATGCCAAATCAAACTATTCATTTAGTGAAGGCCTTGTCTTATATCATGTCAATGCTCAGCTTATTAGTTATAAATACAATGGACAAACAGGTTTAGATTTATTCACGACAAACGATCACGGTGAAGCTTATTACACAGGAGTAAATCTAATAGAATTAGAGAAACTAACTTCATCTAGTTATACTTTAGGGGTAGGTCAAACTAGTAAATCTAGTATATATGACGACAATGGGTCTAAGATTAACTATACATTCAAATTGAATTCTATGGATGGATCTAAGGCTAATATCACATTTAAAGCTAACAAGTAAGACTAGTTAAAGCTAATAATAATAATAATAATATGTTTTATGAATTAAGCACTTGGAAAACAGGTGCTTATATGTCGAAAAGGAAAAATAGAATTTTTATGAAAAAAACAAAAAAATGTACGGTAATTAGAAAAAGTATAGCATTTATACTTTTATTTCAACTTGTCTTTGCCTTTATAGGAGGCGAGACAATAAATAATAAGAATAGTATCAATGAGACAAATAGTGTTGGTGAGTATAAGAGTAGCCTAAAAGATTCAAAATCTAATGAATTAGAACCTAAAGATGCTTTAAAACAAAATTACTTAACAAAACCATCCATTACTATCGGGTCTTATATTAGCTTAGGTAAATACGAAGATAAAAACATTGTTTGGAGATGTGTCGACATAGATGATAACGGGCCATTGTTCCTTGCAGACAAGATCGTCGATACTCTTCCTTATGATGCTATGACTAGCGACAATACAAAGACTAAATCGCATAGTCGAAACTACAAACGTGATACCTATGGATCTAATTATTGGGTAGATAGCAACATGAGATCATGGCTTAACTCTACATCAAAAGCCTCAGAAGTGAAATGGTTATGTGGAAATCCACCAAAGAGTGGATACGTAGCAGGAAATGAATATGATGGAAAAGCAGGATTCTTAAATTCTTTTGAAAAGAATGAGATAGCTGCTATGAAGACTGTAACACAAAAATCTATAGTTTCTCATCCTGAATACAATTGTGGAATCCATGAAGGAGAATCACATTCGGATTTAGATTACCACTCAGATATCCAAAGTGTAGCCAATAACTTTGATGATGCCTATTATGTAAATTCAACAGAAAAAGTATTTTTACTCGATGTTAAACAGGTCAACAAGGTTTGGGCTAATCTTAATGACTACTATATAGGAAGAAACAGCGATGGGTCTAAATGGCCATATTGGTTGAGAACCCCAGTTACTGATTGTAACCACGATATGCGTTATGTACATAACAATGGTTCTATAGAAAGAGAAACACCTAATCAATACTACATAGGAGTAAGACCTGCTTTCTATCTTGATACAGATTATTTTCTAACCTCCTCAGGTGATGGAACATCTACAAATCCATATGTTGGATCGGCTCCTAATAAAGTCGAAGCTGACTATACAATAGAAGAACCTAAAGATGACATCAATCAAGAATGGAATGTGAGTACTGAAGAAAGCATCAAACTCACTCTCGGTCAGTATTATTCATCGGATGGAAAGTATTCTAACCCGACAATTCCTGTGTATACCATACAAAAAACTCGTAGCGATAATGAAAATATGGTTATTGTTATTTGTGGGGAAGGATACACAAAGAATCAACAAAACAAATTCATAAGTGATGTAAAAAGAATATGGTCCGGCACTCTCCAATATGAGCCATATAGAAGTTTTGCAGATAGATTTAATGTCTACGCTCTTTGTACAGCATCAGAGTCTAGCTTTGAAAATGAAGGAAGCACATTCTTTGATGTGATAGTCGGAAACGACAACTCTTCAAGGATTTCAACAAATCTGCACAGCAATAATTGGAAGAATCATATTTTTGAAAGATGTATAGGACCTGAGTTCATAGAAAAGATCCATGATGCACATGTTCCAAACAAGACGGAGCCAAATGTTTTTCATGAAGATGAATATTCTCCCTATCATTATGTCTACAACTATATAAATCAGTTTTGCCTATTGGTGAATACAAACAGAGACTTTGGAGATGCTTATAACAATCTCGACTTTGGTTTTAAGTATTTCATATCACCATCTGATTGTTATCGCGCGACAAAAACCTTTGCCCACGAATTAGGACATGGACTTTTAGGTTTAGGCGATGAATACATGGTAGGAAAAGGAACTGAACATACTGATTTAGTTTCACTAAATGTTGCCTATACTGCCAATCCAGAAAAGGTAAAATGGAAACAGATGTTGGGTTTTAGAAAAACTTATACTTGCCCACATCAAGACGGATCTGAGCTTTATAATTCCAGTTATGAATGTCTGATGAGTGATACAAATTATTCATTTTGCGAAGTATGCCGTCTACAAGGATTTAAAAGAATGTCCCAGTTGGTGGAAGATGGTGATACCCTTTATGTAGCAGATCCTGAAGTAAGAGAAATCAACGGTCAATACACAAGTCTTTCAGATTTCTCAGACACTTCAATCAGTGGTTACTACTCATTCTCAAACTATAGAAATAGTGTATTGCTAAGTGGAACTGGAAAGAATAGATTTGGAAACTATATGCGAGGCAAAAAGATAGAGCTTAGAACAATAGTTCAAAACCTTTCTGATACAGTAGAACGTACGATAAAGATGAAAGTATGGATTAGGCATTCCGATGGCACAGTTGCTACCTCAAGTGATGGCACAACACTTGAAACAACTCAAACATACACAATTCCTACTTGGGGTGATAAGAGCAAGTTCTGGCCAAAAGGTGCCATGAAGTACGAAGGAAGTGATATGAACTCCGGTCTTCAAAATTGTCAAATAACATATCAAATTCCATCAAATGCTATTTTAAAAAATGGGGATACAGTAGCATTTGAAGTCACTGATGAAAACGATAATGTCCTTGCTGATGACAATACAGAAACACAATCTTATGCAAATGTCTCCATTAAATACATGTCAGAAAACGGAAGTGAAATTCCAAATACTGAGACAGCAACTATTCCAGTTGCTGTCGGTACTACCATCAATTGGACAAACAAACCTGATTCTCTTTATGGATACAAGTTGGTCAAAATCGATGGATTGAATCAAACTGTTGGAAATGATGGTCTTACAATAACATGTTATTATGAAAAGAATAGTGAAGACCACACCCATACTTGGGGTGATTGGGTGACTGATGGAATACATCACTGGCGTGAATGTTCAGGTTGTGATGAAAAGCTTGATTATGGCGAGCATACAGGTGGAACAGCAACCTGTATAAGCAAAGCTGTGTGCTCAATATGTGGAAAAGAATATGGTGAATTAGGTGAACATAACTACGGATCATTAATTCCTGAAGTAGACTCTACTACCGACAAAGAAGGTATGAAGGCACATTACTACGATAGCGTTTGTGGGAAATACTTCGATGAAAACAAAAATGAGGTGAACCAATCTTCATTGGTTATTCCAAAGAAAATAGTCCTAACCATCAAAGGTGGAAGTATAGAAGGACAAAATGAAGATAGGATTGTTGTAAATCCAAATCAAATTATTACTCTTATAGCTAAACCAGCAGAAGAAGGAAAAGAATTCATCGGTTGGATGAACGAAAATGGTGAGATGGTTATAGAAACATCAGAATTATCTTATTCCTATAAAATAACAAAAAATCAAACACTTACAGCTGTTTATAGAGATATAAATAAGAACAACGACAATAATAATAACAATAACTTCCCAACAGGTGCAGTTATAGGCATTGCTGTAGGAAGTGTTTCAGCAGTCATCATTGTTGGAATCTTGTTATATGTTTTTGTGATAAAGAAGAAAAAATTGCTTTAATCATTGCAAAGACTGAATAACAACTTTATTATTTAATTTTAGTTTGATACTGTTTTAAATTAAAAAAATAGTCAGAGTGAAAGATCTTACATTCCTATTTTAAAATCTATCAAAGAATTCATTTACTTCAAAAGACTAACTATGTATACCGCTTTGCTAAGATAATCAAAAAAATGAAATGATGTAAGGATTTCACTTGATCCTATATTTTCATATTGTGCTTTAGACCAAAATACAATTCAATCTTATTTTAATCGAAGAAATTACACAATTTAATATTTAAAATCAAAGACTAAAAGCAATCCTTTACCTATGTTTTAGCACTTTTTTAGCGTATTAGGTGTTAAAAATTGGTTTGAAAAAAAGGAGAATCTAACGCATTATGATCATGTCTATTATTATCGCTATAGCAGGTGGAATAATACTAGCATTTAGTTATTTAGTATTTGAACCAGACACTATTATACAAATCATCGCTTTATTAGCAGGTTGGGGATGTTTAATATTTGCAGGATTATGTTTTATTTATTGGATTTTCACTACGTTAAAGGATAAGGTTGGAGGAAATTCTAGTAATAGTTCCTCTTACCATAACAGCTATTCAAATAGACATAGTTCTTCTTATAGTTCAAGTCAAAATTATAATGATTCAACATCAAGCAATCTAAAGAGACCTGATGAATCTTTAGAAATCGATATAGCGAGGAGTATAGATCATTATCTTCCTGCCAAAACTCCTAGCACAAATATCAGCTGCAGAATTTATGGAAACACAATTAGTATAAGCGGAAATATATGCTTATGGCATAGCTCCGATTTAAACAGACTTTCTAGCAGTATAAGCAACGGAATAAATGCTGCACTAGAAAGAGCTAGTTCTCAAGGATATGATATTTATGATTTAAATAATATAGACACTAGCAGTCTAGAAATATCTGCAGCTAATGATTAAAAAGTAATTTTAAGTGAAAAAGAAAATAAAAAGCTGTTGATAAGCCTCTGTATAAAAACAAAGATTTTCAACAGCTAGATTAGAATTGCTTATAATTCCTTATAATTTACGATTTCCAACTCTATAAACCTTATCACCTGACCATTCTACTCTTTCACCATTTATTCTATAAAGTTTATTTCCCGAATATTCAATTCTAGCTCCTCCGACTTTATAAAGCCTAGCTCCAGAGTATTCGACTCTGAGATCACCTATTTTGTAGAGCTTATTACCACTCCATTGTGGTCTACCACCAAAATAAGCAATTAATATTTCTTCATCTGACATCATATTATTCACTCTCCTCCTTTAAAGAGCTTATCAAAATTATAGTTTTATACTTAAAGTAGTATTACAATATTTTTATCAGTTATATTGAAAAGAGAAAAAATAAGTTCATTCTATATGTACAAATAAAATAATAAATGCTATCAAAATAAACATTTTGCAGTTAATAAAAAATAAGTGAAACCATAAGTGAAAGAAAAGACTTATTGAAAGTGAAAATCAATATGCCTTTTATTCAATCTTTCTACTGTTACATTCTTGCAAATATTATTCTCAGAATTTGAAATCAAAATAAAGCTTCTATTACCTTTATCTTCCTTGTTTAAAGAATCTACAGCATTTCCTGTAGTTCCACTACCAGCAAAGAAATCGATTACGATGGAATTTTTATTTGTCGTTGCTCTTACTAATTCTTTCATCAATTTCAAAGGCTTTGGAGTTGAAAAATAAGTTCTATCACCAAATATTTCTTGTATTTCATCTTTGGCACTTGATGTAGTTCCAAAGCAATCAAATATCGCTGGAACTTTACTATCTTTTTCCTTTAATTTATTCCAATCAATATAAGGCTGTTTTATTGAATTCAACTTAGATTTTAATGTGTTCTTACATATAATAATGTACTCATAAGGGGTTTGCTTTTTATTAGGATTTAAAACAATTCTATTCTTATCAAAAAATAGATTTATCTTCTTCCACTTATGAAGCGAAACACAGCCTTCTAAAAATATAGTTTTGCACAAATCAAACAATTCGTCTCTTTCACCTTCATCAATATTAATTACAAGGAATCCATTCTTAGTAAGTAACTTTCGAGCTAGAATGATTCTATCTTTAATAAAGTTGATCCATCCGTCTTTAAAACCTGAATCTTTGTATCCAATATAAGATATATCGGAATTATATGGTGGATCTATCAAAATAGAGTCAACTTTTCCATTCAAAGAATCTTGAATTCCTTTCAACGAATATAGATTCTCGGATTCTATTATATAATTGCCTCTACTCTTTCTAACTTCAAGGAAAGCTTTAGTATTTTCCAAAGGATTTTTATCTAAAAAAGTATCTTTATAAATAGAGACCTTTTCTAAAGAAGAGCAATGAGCAAAAGCCCATTCTCCTATATAAGTAACCCAATCAGGAATAAAGATATCCCTTAAACTATTGCAATTAGTAAAGCAACTTTTTCCTATGGTTGAGACATTCTTTAAATCAATTGAAGTCATAAGATCACATCCAGAAAATGCACTTCTTTCCAACACATTTACAGACTCAGGCATAACAAAATCACCAACAGCCTTGTTTCTAGAACAACAAATTATTTTAGTCTTGTCTTTGTTGAATAAGATGCCATTATCTACTACAAATTCAGGACTATTAGAAACAAATTCTATATCACCGCATTGAACAAATGGATTATATCCAATAACCTTCAATGATTTTGGTAGAATCAATTTTTTTATACCATTACAAGAATAGAATGAATTCCTACATATTCTTTCTGTTCCATTTTTAATTACAAGCTCTGAAGTTTTACATGAACACAAACATCCTATAACTTCTTTATTCGTCGAATAAACAACAGAACCATCTATTTCATAAAATCTACTATGATTTTCTAAGGTTAAACTTTTACATCCAGAAAAAGGAAAATTCTTCATATGAATCAAAGAAGAAGGAATAACTACTTTTGTTAGCTTATCGCACATATAGAAAGCATGTTTTCCTATGAGCTTAATTCCTTTGGGAATAATATATTCACCTTGCTTCTTTATACTACAATAAATAACACCATCTTTCTTTCCAATAAGTACATATTCTTTATATTCAAATTCAGTGGATTGATTATCCAATTCAAGATTAGGACATCCTGCAAAAGGATTATCACCCATAGAAACAACATTCTTACCGATAGTAAATCTCTTTAAATTTCGGCAATTGTAGAATAAATCACCGCCAAGTTCTTCTACACTATCCGGACAAATAACCTCTTCTATTATTTGATTGTCCCAGAACAAACCAGATGCCAATTTTCTAACCCCATATGGAACTATAACTACCTTTCCATTTCCATCATAGCTGACGGCCTCATCACCCACGATTTCAAACCCGTTCAACTTATAAGGCTTAGATAAAACGCTGAGTTTCAAATCACCAAATCTACTTTCAAAGAATCCAAAATCATATATAGTTTCATCACCATTTTTTATGATTTCTTTTCTATCTATCAGTCCACTATATAGTCTAGAAGAATAAAGAATAGAAAGATAGCTTCCCTCTTTCTTTGGATTTGAAATGGAATTTGGATTCATATCTAATCCCCACTCGACGCAACGAATATACGAATTCCCACAATACACGTCGAATTCGTTATCCAAATCAACTATTATTGTGGAAGCTGGATATCCCAAGCTCAAAAGTCTATCAATACATTCTAGAACAACAAATGACTTATGCGTGTTTAGTTTTAATCCATAACTATTGACTATAGTTATTCCTTTATCAAAGGTAGCTATTCCTAACTTTGCTGAAATAGTGCAACTGGTAGAACCATATTTTTTAACAAAGATATCAGGTTCTATTTCTTCAAATCCTAAGGCCCAATACAAAGCGATATATTTCATATCCTTTGTAATTCTATTATCAATTGGAGTATTCATTCATTTTATCCTCCTATCTTAATAAACTCAGGTTCTTTATTTGGATTGTCTTCTATTTCTTTAAATCTTTTCAAGATAAGCTCACTATTTTCAGTAGAAGATCTAAAATCAGTTTCAATCCATAAAGTTTCCAATTTATACTTCTTGCAAAAGAATCCCATTTTTTCATAAATCATAGAAGATAGAGATATCTTCTTGATATCACTATCTTTAGGGTTTCTTTGTTTTAATCTTTGAAGTATGGTAGAAGGAGTTGCATACAAGATTACAGTCAAAGCAGGTTTACCTAATTTGGATAATAAGAAGTCATAGACATCTTGATTATATTCAGCACCAGACCAAGCGTAGTTAGAGCATAGATGTCTATCAGTGACAATGTTATTATCTTTGTATTTTCCATACATATAAATTGATCCCAATCCATAGAATAGAGAAGTGAAATTTCTATCAGGATTAGAATTGACTTTGTCTCTTATCCTTAAATACTCATTAAAAGAATCACCTTCATCAAACAATTCATGAAGTGGTTTTTCAATAAACTTAAATCCCAATTCCTTGGCTACTATATTTGAGATAGTAGTCTTTCCAACTCCATCAAATCCTTCAATTGATATATGCTTCATCCTTGTTCTCCTCTTTTAAATGAATAAGTTCATCCACAGACATAGGCGTAAAATCATTAACATCCATTCCGCATCGGCTAAATCTTTAAATGGTCTATGACACACTTTGAAGACAAACCTGTCTCCCAAGTGTAAATCAGATGTTTGATAAATCATTTCAATTAGGTCTCCTATTCTTTACTTCAGCTTTCTTGCCATCAGTAAACCCATCAAGAATTTCTAAATAACCAGAAACACGTCTAATTCTAGAGATATCGATAGAGCCACAAGAAGTACATTTGTCAAAGACACCTTTATTCTTACATTTATTACATACATCCATAGGAAAATTAAACCCAAGATAATGAACACCAGACTGGATGGCAATTTCCATCAAATCCTTTAGACCTTCAACATTTCCTAATGGGGCTTCTTTTAATTCAACATAAGATATCGATCCCCCATTACAGTATTTATGAAATGGTCCCTCGATCATTAGTTTTCTATAAGCCGGCATACGGGAATCCACATCAACATGAAAGGAATTAGTATAAAAGCCTTTCTTAATAATATCGTTTGAAGAAGTAAATAATTTGGAATCTAATTTAGTAAATCTTCCACTTATGAGTTCTCCACTAGTCGCTAACAAGGAAAAATTCAATTTGTATTCTTTAGTTAAAGAATCACAATAATTTCTCATAAACTTAACAAACTCTAAAGTCATTTTCTTTATAGACCCATCTTCCCAATACTTCTTACCAGATAATATTTCTATCATCTCACTAAGTCCTATGAATCCGATAGATAGAGTTCCATGTCTGAATACATCATATAAAGAATTATTATTAAAATTCTCACACCACATATTGTATTTAAAATTTTGAGGAAACCTACCAGATTCAAGTCGACATGTTTTATAGAACCTATCCAAAAGAATATCCTTGGTTATAGAAGCTATATGAAGCCATTTTAGCTTAAGAGCTTCTATTTTATCCTTAAAACCATAAGTAGGGTATTCCTTATTGATTTCAAATGCCAATCTAGGAAGATTTATAGAAATGTTATCTATATTTCCTCTACCTATAGAGCCAATCTTTCCATACAAATCATCTACAACTCTGGTTCTACAGCCCATAACTGAAATAATTCTAGGATCAATAATCTTATCTTCTTCACAATCACACAGTAAATAATTAGGCATCATCTTAGAAGATGTACAATCTAATGCCAAATTTAATAAATCGAAGTTTTTATCTCCTTCAAATCTATTAACTCCATCATGCACTTTGAATACTAAATTTGGTTTATAGACTAAAGGACCTAAAGATTTAAATTCCTCTATTGTTACTTTTGCTATGAACCTAGCCAAATCAGTTTTTGCTAATCCTATATTCAAAGTGACATAATAGCTAGTAAGACCCATTCTATTATGATTTCCATTGCACCAAAGGATAAAGCTTTTGATTGAAGTTCCTAATATATTAAGATTTAATTCATTTTCGATAAATCCAAGCTTGACTAAAATCTCAGCTAAATCATCATCCCAATTCGCAAATGACATTCCTCCACTTTGCTCATTACCATAATCTTCTATCAACAATTCAAAGTACTGAATCAATAATATAGGTAATTCAGAAGATTTCAAACCTTTAAATATAGAATAATCAAAACTACTCAAATCAAAAGTAAGACAATTGTAAGTCTGACCATAAGCATCCAAATCATGAATATGGATATATCCATCTTTATGAAGTTTAGACCATTCTTCAGGTAAAGAATTCAAGACAGCATTCTTGAATTCTTTCTCACCTAAAGAATAATTATTTCCTACATAACTATATCTGTTAGCTGCATTTTCATTATTGTTTTGTTTCATTATGTTTACCTCAATTTTTCAAAAACTTGATTTGAAGATCCGACAAACGGAATAGTGGAAGTACGTTTAGAACATATGAAAGGACCATATTTTAAATAATTGATCTTAGATAGTATGCTTTTAGGAACGTCCTCTTTCCTATGACCTGTATAAAGTACAATGTTAAATTGCTCTTTATACAACTCATCCACCAGAGTTTTCAAAGCTTTTAGTTGGAATAAAGGTTCTCCACCTGTTATGGTCACTTTTTTAGTGATACTGTTCTTCTTCAACTCATTTATTAGTATCTTAATAGACCATTTATACCCACCCTTTATATCCCATATCTTCTCGTTTTGACAAAAAGGACATCTAAGGTCGCAGCCTTGCATGAATATCAGTGTTCTAAGACCCGGTCCATCAGCGATACTATAATCATAACGAATGCAATTTAAGTAAATATAATCCATATTCCTATTCCTCTAGTTCTGAATTTATAATCTTGAACCTACACACATATCTATCCTCTTTTTTCCATTTCAAGAAATCCGAAGAAAAAATACTAGAATTTCCAATTCTTTTAGTAGACCTATTAATCCTTAAGGATTTGACTCTATTCTTTAGGCCTATACAATTCTTAATATCCTTTGAATTCCTACACTGAAGATATGGATCATTCCTATTTATTTCCATAAGTTCTTTATATTCATCATAGTCAATTTCAATTACTGAGATTACATCATTCAAGCTATGATGTTTAACCCTTGGTTTATTTATGGCTATTTCCATAGCCATACCTTTTGACATAGCTCTTATGGCAAATGCTATAGGAACATATTTCTTTCTACCCACATGACCACATCTACAAACAACTTTATAATACTTTGAATAATCCATTTAAGGAATCCTCCGTTGGGTAGCTTAAATATAGAAATCCAAAGGATTTAAATGGTCGCTTTGAAAGCGACATTTAGGAAAAATAGTCTTTCAAAGAATCACTTATTTTCATAATAATTGCAAAGTTCCTCAAAATACATCTTCGGATTTGAGTCTTTATAATTGACAATTGCTTTATAAAACCTTGTTTTTTTATAATCGATAAATGAATTGTATTGTTGAAGAGAATAAGCTTTCCAATTTCTAATGATATCTAATTCATTAGAAATAGAATAATTAAAAGAATTATTGTAATTTTCTTGCTTTTTAATATCATCAATTTCTTTTTTAGGTCCTTCATAGAGAAGGAAAGTTTCTTCCTCATCAATCATGGAGCATGTTTTAAATTTTAAAAAGCAATTACATCCAGAGTTAAGCATTATTTTAAAATAAGCTCTAGATTCAATTTCTAGATTTGTTACTTCTCTTTTTTTCATTTCTTTTTTCGGCTCACTTCCAAAAAAAGAAGGAACTTCTATTTCTTCGTCGATATAGAAATTATTATTTAATAAATAATCTTTTTCGCTTTGATCAACAACATCCAACATTAGCTTAAAAGGCTCAAGCATATGAGAATCACATACTTCGTCTCGCTTTAAATCATACGTTAAATCATATAGTTTAGAAATTTCCCATCTTTTTTCTTCAAGCTTTAATTGCTTGACATTTTCTACTTGAGTTTTAACAAATTCTTTCTCATCATTTTCTAATGGATATCCAATATGATTTGAGCCGTATTTAATAAAAGAATAATAATTGAAGTCAAAGTCTATTCATTACCTTGAGTTTAATCTCTTGTTCGTCTAATAATAATATTACTAACCTTATACACACAGAACCGGCTTATCTAGGCGATCATCAACTCTACGGCTATGAGAAAGGTACTTTAAGAAAAAATAGCGAAAATAAGTATTATGTTTCTGATAGATTTGGATTCGCACATTATCTTTGTGTTACTAGAGCCACAAAAGAACCTGATGTCTTGTTCTATTCAGCCATAGATACAAACATCAGTTACAACAAGAAAAAGGAAACTAATCGCTTAACATTAGAAGACTTTAAAGTAGGAGAACAAGTTATCTTCTGGTGGAACCTAGGATTTGAAGGTAATTATAAGTACTACAACTTACCTGTGATGTACATATGGAAATATTCAGATAAAGTTGAATTAACACCATTCCACAAAGAGAAAGGTGATTTCTTAAAGCCAAACTCTGAAAGAGAAAGAACTTGGGACAAATTCTTTGAAACCACTGATGGCAAAATCTATTGCAGCTACTATGACTTCAATGAGTCTGGTATGGTTTTCGATTGGAAGTATCAACCGACTACTTATAAGGAAAGTCATACTTATGATTGCTATGTACTTGATGGATGCAATTTAGCTGCTTTTTTGATATGTAATGAGGAAACTTTCTAGTTTGAGTTTAATAAGTAGGGTTGTATCAAAAATTAGTCAATCATAATATTTATTTTATATAACTGGCAATTAATCAATTTCTACAACTATAGCTTCAAAATTATAATAATTTCAAATCCGTATATAAATCTAGTGGTTATTAACATTTAAGAACAAAAATTATTAGAAGATAGAAATGCATTATTTGAATATGTATCATTCAATCAGATAATGTTTAAAAAAGCTTTAAACCTTTTTAACTTTATTTTATTACATAAAATTGGTTACTTTAGTATTTCACGAATTTCGCTAATATTTTTCGAATTTTTAAATGCGATAATACTAGTAATTATTTGCTTTCTTTTTCATTTTGTGATTCAAGAATAATCTTTCTTCAATAATTGATATGAGTTCATGAAAGATCATTCCAAAGCCGAACATCATGATGATAATATCCATAGAAAAATCAATCAGGCCACTGACATAAAAGATGTACCATAATCCATAATAAAGAAAGCTAACCAAGAATGAATTTATGGCATTGAAATATGTTTTTCCTATTCCAATAAAAATACTGTCTGGGATAACACATAAAGTATATGCTATATAGAAAGGGACTAACTTTATAGTTATCAAAAATATCTCTTCATAGTTTTCCAGTTTTTCTAGTTCTTTAAAGAAGGGAATCCATAATGGAATACTAAGAGACCAAACTATAAATATGAACATACTTATTAAGTAATAATTGCTTTGCGTAAGATTGGAATAATCCTTCTTGCAATCACTCTTTATAACTTCACCCAATGCAGTGACTGGAATTAATAACCATCCCCATATAAAATTATTGGCAACCCAATAATTGCCTTGCTCTGAAACCATATTTACCATTCTAGCAATCATCAAAGCATAGACAATATTGTCTATAAGTTGTTGTGTTCCAGAAAATAGACCTGTTTTCAACCAATCCAAAGATAATTGTTTGTCTTCCTTTTTAAATAGAGAAGCTTTCAAATAGCCTTCGAAATACAAGACAAGAATTCCTGACACAGCCAATACTGAATTGGTGATCATATTAGATATAGCTATTCCATTAACACCAAGAAAAGGAATCAAAAGAAAATCAGATATGATTCCTAATATGACTTGCAGTCCAAGAAAGATATAGATATTCTTAGATTTATCCAAAGTTACAAATACAACATTTATAAAACTAGGAATAATTCCAATCATGAATGCTATGGTTTCTAACTGTAGATAGGTCTTCATTGCATTTATATCATTCGTTTCTGGATTCATAAAGCTGATGAGATTAAATCCATAAACAAGTACACATATGTTGAATATAAAATAGAGAATGAAAACAACTAATCCCATTTTAAATATATGTGTTCCTAAATTATTCTTATCTTTGACTAGCAATTTATTCAAAATCGAATAAAGAGGAACAATGAGAAATGCTTTGATAGTCTCATCGATCAAGTCAAACCACTCCATCTGACCTACAATATCAATACCAGTTGAAGATACATTGGTAGAAAGAAGATAGGTTCTAATAACTTGATAAATCGCAGGGACTAAAGCCAAAGACACTAAAGAAATCCAAAGTTTCCAATCAAACGATTTCAAGTTAATAAACTTCAATTTAATTTTAGCAATCATCCTATTTCCTCTTTTATCTTATCTCTATATAACTCAACCCAAATCTCGCTTTCCTTAACCCAAGTAAAGATTCTTTCGTAATCCTTTGATTTCTTAACAATGTTTTTAAGTCTTTCTTCCATCACATCAATCATCTTATCAGCCCAATTACATTTTAAAGATTCATCGGCATTATATAGATTGAGTATTCTCTTTAATCCTTTAAATACTTCTTCATTGTTTCTATCACGACTTCCGATATTTAGCCAAGTCCAAACTATATAGATTAAATCTTCATATTCTTTTCCAATCTTCACCAAATCCCAATCTATTATTCCAACTACTTCACTACCTTTGAACACAACGTTCAAAGGTGAAAGATCTCCATGAACATAGACTTTTTCACCGCCTAAGATAGATTTTGAAACTTCGTTTAGCTTTTTCAATTTCTTGACTACGCTTTCAATCTCAGACCATTCCATTCGATTAACTCCAGAAAATGTATTACCTTGGAAATAAGTCAGATAATCAAGACCATTTTTTTGTTCCAATAATTTTGGAATGAATTCAAGGTTTTTATCTTTCAAGTCTTCAAAAAATTGATATTCGATTTCATTATCTGTAGATTTCTTTACTATTCTCCCATTCTCTAGTCTAACATTAGAATTAGAATAGCCACCATTCAAACTTGTTGAATAGAATTTAAATTCGTAAATTCCTCTATTTAATTCATCTAGCAACTTATTACATTCATTATCTATATCAATTTGTTCTTCAAGTTTGTAGTCTACTAAAGAACCATATATTGTATGACCTATTTTCACATTTCCTTCTTCAGATAGAGTAAGTCTATCTTCATTAGGAAATTCTTCTTTTAGGAACTTGTAAAACCATCGGTTATAGTCGATTCCAAATTTGAGTATTTTTATTACCTTATCAGAATAACGCTTGTAATTGAGAAGACCGTAATTTAATAAATAATATATTAGTGGATTACAAAAATAAGTACTTCTATCCTGATTAGAAACAAGGCCTTTATTTATAGACGACAAAGTCATCTCTCTATTGTTTAATAACGAATCAAATATGTTATTTGATTTATATATTTTTTCTAATGTAACATCACTAGTAAGTAATCCGAAAAAGATTCCATAAGCATTGATTCTAGACCATTGATCAGAGAATTTTTCAAAGATAACAGCATCATCATTTTTAAATATCATATCGAAGACATCCATAGCAGTAACACTCCAAACAATTCGGTTATTTGAGCCACCATATAAAAATCTGCCATCCCATGACAATTTAAGATACTCCTTATCAATCAAATACTTTAGACCATTAAAAGACTGGTATTGAACTATATAATCTAAAATTGATTTACCAAATTCATCATTAGAAGCGATGACAGGTTGGTCGATATTATTTTTCTCATTTTCTAATTCTTTAAAATATATGAGGTCATTCTTATAAGCTGCATAACGAATTCCTTTTAGAGGAAAATCATTGTCTTCTTCTCCTCCATATACTATATACTTCAAAGAAGTATTTAATATTCTTTCTAATGGTGCAATATAATCAGCCTTAAATGGTCTTTCACCAGAAACCATTTTGCTAAAGTTAGACTTTTCTTTTTTAGCTGTTTCATAAGGATTAGAATAATCAGCCTGGCGTAAGATTCTAATCAATAATTCTTGATAGCTAAGATTAGCTTTATTAAGAACTTTCTCAAATCTTTCTTTCTGAGTTGTATCTCTGTTCATTTTTTTTAATCTCCATAGAAAGATTATAAAAAAAATAAATATAAAAAGTAGTCATTTATTAGCAAAAGGGTAGTCATTCTTAATTTGCTCATAATAAACTGAATCTTTTAAAAATATGACTACCATCAACACTTATTTCAATAAAGCACTGAATGTTTGAATAAACTTTATGTATTAAAAAACTAAATTCCAAATTTATGAACGCCAGTGATAGTAAGAGTATTTGAAACTATTGGTTCACTAGATCCATTAATATAAATTTCCAAAGTTACATAAGTTATATTATCATTATACCAATTTTCATTTTTCTTCAAATGATATGTACATCCTTCTATAGTTTCATTTGTAAATGTACCATCATAACTAACATCACTGTCTTTTCTTCGTGTTTTCCACTTAAAACTTGTCACTTTGTTCTTTATACCACTCGGCAATATTGTTGCTTTTAATCTAAAGTCTTTAGCTGTTCTTTTCGCTGTTTCCAATCCATCTAAAGATTCTATTGATACACTAGGTTCACAAATCCATTCTTTATTTGCTGATTGATATTTAACAACATAAAGTCTATCTTTCTTCACCCCAAAAGAATCACCTAAAGCATAAAAATTATAAGGATCACACTTACCATTTGCTGGATTTCCTACAATTTGTTTTGATTCAACCATATTGCTATTCTTGATATTTAAAATAGATCCATCGTTATCAGTAATTACATAGCCACCAAAATTATTTATGTTGGCTGTACCATTCAAAAGGAACAATCCATCATCATATCCAGTTGGATATGTAACACCATTTGTTAGAGGGTCTACAAAAGATTTACCGTAAACTGCTAATTGATTTATGTTGAAGTCAACATTAGTCCCAATTGTTAGTTTCCCACCAGGCATAACTTTAATATCTTGAGTACTAGTAACAGTCGCTTTGTCATTATTTATAGAATGGAAATTAACTTCATTAACATAAGATAAAGGAAATAAGACTGTATCAGTTTTAACATCTCTATTGCCAAGAATAGGAACGTTTAATGATATTTTAAAGTAATTAATAGCATGATTTCCATAAAAATCAAGAATCAACAAATCATTATTCTTAGCATCTTTTTTACAATTTGAAATCAGATATCCACCATTAGATTGTAATAAATAGCTCTTTTCTTTGCCATATAGATTAATTTCTACTTGATTATGGCTTTTATTACCATACATTGCACCTAGTCCAATTATATTACTGCCTTGATTACTTCTCACTTTACTTTTAATATTTGGCATATAAACAGTATTGAAAGGAGAACATTCAAAAGACAGTTTATTAGCCACAGCAGCCCCTTTACCTCCGCCCAATGCCACCAGTGCACTACCGCCTCTATTTTCGCCGATTACCATCACACTTTTTAAAGTAGAGCCACTATTGTTTTCAATCGCAAAAACATTATCATCTCCAGTGATGTTTCCTTGATTTTTTATTAATCCATTGTTTTTTATTTGAGCTTGCCCATCCGACATACCGTCACAATAAATCTCAGCATATTTGTAGCATGTTTGACCACATGGTCCTTTTGATCCACCTTGTCCACCTATGACACCTCCGACATTTATAGTACCATTATTAATTATTTGAACATCTTTTCCTATTGTTACTTGAGTCGTCCTATATTTTTCGGGTTTATCTAAAGCTATAGTACCATTAGCAAACTCTTTCACAGTATCACTGCCACCAACTCCCCAATCATAAATATTATCTGATACATCAACATCATTACCATTTTTATCCTTGGTAGTCGTATATTTAGTTTTCCATACTTCAAATCTAAGATTACCTTGAAAAGGTAAGTTCAAAGTAACTTTTTTGTTGATAGTGAATCCGCTCTTTATGGTGTAGAACGTACCTGGAATAACCCAAACATCAACATTTGAGGTTGAGCTATTTGCCACTGAAATAGCCTTTTCTATTGAAGTATAATAAGTACTTCCAATATAGCAGACTTTCTTTTCTTCTGTAGCTGTTATTTTTTGTGTTCGGTTATTCGAATCTGGCTTATAAATAATCCATGAGCTATATCCTATTACTGAGGATGACAAACAAAATATTACTAACGATAGAGTAGTTTTAGAATGTAAATGCTTCATATTCAAGCTCCAGTCGCTATCAATTCCGCAGAACAAGAAAGACTTGGAACATTGGAATAGAATTTCTTTATATCGCCATCTTTGTCAACAACTTTATATTTCAAATCAAATTTAGTAGTATCACCATCTTTTAATGAGAAAGAAATCTCATTTATATAAGCTGCAGATTGAGGAGAAGTATTATTGCCTACAAGCAAACCATCACCCGATGGTTTGTTTTCGACATAAGAAATAAATTTGGGGTTAGAGCATTTAAGAGTAACTCTAGCATGGATATATCCATCACTACTTATAAATCGATTAGCATTTTCGTTGATTATAGAAAAAAAAAAAATAATGATCCGGCATTAACAATCGTTGAATCCTTGACCATTCCATCTGGACCAATAGAAAAGTCAGCTGAACTAGATGTAATCTTTATAACATCTTTAGTCTCAGCTATATCTTCAACAGATGCATTTATATCAATTGAGTTTTTTGGATTAGAAACAATAGTCCAACTAGAAAATCCAATGTTAAAAATTGAAAGAAGTGTTAGTAAGATACACCCCCCACCGACTATTTTTACACTGTTTCTCTTTAGAAAATTATTTTGCTTCTTTTTCATATCAATTGATTATATCATATCAAAACCTATTATATTTTATGATGTGTTATACCGAATTTAGAAGTGTTTATTCTATTAAAAAAATCTAAATAGACAAATAATTCCTCTCTTATATTTTTTTATTTTTCATAACATAAAATAATATTCAATTGATATTGATAATTTCAGCTATAAAAGCACTTTAAATCATAAATTAACCTAGAATTAATGTTAAGTGTTAAAATATAATTTAGTTTAATGGAAAGAGAAACTAACTCAATTATTAAAGGATAGGTGATAAATCGATGAAAAACAGTGGTCTATTAAAGAACAAGACTCTAATAATCGGCTGTGGAAGACTCGGTTCTTCCATAGCTAATAAGGATTCCTCCAGTGGAAAAAACGTTATGATCATGGATTCTGATCCAATGTCTTTTGAAAAACTATCCGAGGGATTTAGTGGTTATACATTTGTTGGAGATGCCACTGATATGTCTCTTCTCGAAGAAGCATACATAACTTCAACAAGTGAAATAATCATCACCACCGGTGATGATAACACCAATGTCTTTTTGGCATTAGTCGCTAGAAAAATATACAATGTTCCTCAAATCTACGTTAGATTGGACGATCCTAACTTGGAAGTTTTATTAGAAAACTGTAACGTCCATGCAATCTATCCTTTCAAACTATCTTTAGAAGAATTTTTAGATATAAGAGAAAAGAATGATGGAGGCTTAAAGAAATGAAAATAGTAATAGCTGATGGCAGCTCTGCTGCTGACTATGTCATCAAAGCCTTCAGAAAGATAGGAAACGAGTTGATTGTCATCAACTCGAGAAAAGATATAGTTCAATATCTAGTCAAATCCAATCAAATTCCAGTCATCTATGGTGAGCCGTACAAGACTTCAATACTAAGGGAAGCGCATATCGAAGGAGCTGATCTTTTCATAGCGTTAGGAAAAGAAGATACGGATAACTTTGTAAGCTGCATGTTGGCAAAGAAAGTCTTCCATGTCAAGAAATGTATTTGTACAGTGAACGACCCTTCATATGTCGAATTGTTTAGGAAATTAGGTCTAGATAGTGTCGTATCATCAACACAAATCTTAGCTTCATCAATTTTTAGTGAATCTTCACTTGAGAAATTTACTAAATCCATGTCTTTTGAAGATGATAAAATTGTTTTAACTGAAATCATAGTTAAAGAAAACTATGAATTGAGTGGAAAAAAGATTATGGATATAAACTTTCCTAAGACCGGAACAATCTCATGTGTCTATAGAAAGCCCAGCGTCATAATTCCTAACGGACAAACCACCATCTATCCAAATGATAAGCTTTTTATCGTCTCTTCTCCTAAGGAACAAAAAGACATTATCAAGTTCGTACAAAAAGAAAAGAAAGTTGTGCAATAATGAAAAAGCAAGCTAAAGGTTATAGATTGATTTTCGGTTATTTGGGAATATTCCTAATATTAATAGGAATCATCACCATGCTCCCTTTGATTCTACTTACTTTTTATCCAGGTGAATCAAACTGCTGGTTAAGTTTTTTTATACCGGGAATGAGTTCGATAGGATTAGGATTCTTGCTATTTCTTTTGATTTATAAACGTGAAAGAACACAACTAGAAAAATTCCAAGATTCAGCATTATTAGTCATGATATGGTTATCAGCCATTCTTATTGGATCCGTACCATTCATGTTAAGAGGATATACAACTCCTGACTTTGCTAAATATAGAATGAATTTCTCAGATGCCGTATTTGAATCCACTTCCGGATATACTAGTACAGGTTTGACTGTCTTTAACTTTGATATGTCTTACCCCGGATACCATATCTTCACATTTTATAGAAGCATATTACTACTGTTTGGTGGAATAGGTTTGGTCTTGATCGTCACTTCCGCAATTTCAGATAAATATGGGTTAAAGCTTTATACAGCCGAAGGCCATAACGACAAGCTTATGCCAAATCTAGCAAAATCTGCAAGATTGATCTTGTTGATTTATTTTGGATATATCTTTCTTGGGTTCCTATCTTATTGGTTGATAGGAGGAATGGAACCATTCGATGCCATCAACCATGCGATAGCAGCTATTGCCACAGGTGGCTTTTCAACTAGAGAAGGTGGTATACCTGAAATAATAAAAGAAGGTGGATATAATTCTATTACTGATTGGCCAGTAAATGGATTAGCAATAAATATAACATCTGTTATTTTGATGCTTCTAGGCGGAACAAACTTCGTATTACATCTTTTCTTGTTAAAAGGAAAGTTGAAGAAGATACTAAAAGATTCAGAAATAAAATTCTTCTTGATCTTAAGCATTATTATGATTCCTTTGTTCTACACTTCTATATTCACTTCCTTAAGTCAACAACTCTCAGCATTAGATTCTTGGGGAGAAGGAACATACCTATATTTTTCTGCCTTGACTACTACTGGCTTCTCTACTACGACTGATATAAAACAATTAGGTGAAGCTGCTTTAATTCTATCCATCATAGCAATGACCATCGGTGGTGGAATGGGATCTACAGCAGGTGGTGTAAAGCAATATAGATTTGTCGTAGCCTACAAAGCTTTATATTGGTCTTTAAGAGATAGACTTTCTTCAAAGAGAAAATTCTATCCCCACACAATATATAGATTGGGAGAGAGTAAAGAAATCAATAAGTTAGATTTCTTAGAATCTTATGGTTATTTGATTCTTTATGTAACTATCATGATGGTTGGAGGCACAATAATAACCATATTAGGAAAGAATACGGATGGATATTCGGCTATCGAATGCATATTCGAGTTTGCATCCGCATTGTCTGGTACTGGATTGAGTGTTGGAGTTACAACCGGTGTTGGTCTTCCTATGGCCAACGCTGTAGCAATAAGATGGGTCTTAGTATTTGGAATGTTTGCAGGACGTTTGGAGTTGATTTGCATATACTTTGCTTTCTATAGGTTCATTAGAGATATTCTTAGAAAGCCTACTTATTAGAAATTACATCAATGAATATCAAGATTATAAAAGAGGATTCGCAAAAATCCTCTTTTTTCTTGTATAATTTTATTATGATTGGAGATAGAAATATGAAAACAAATGGTGATGAATTTGATCCTATAGATTACTATTTGAATGAACTTCAGCCTAGATTAAAAGAAAATGCCGAGAAATACATCGATGAATTATTGAAAAAAGCCAAAGTAAACACCGGTGAAAATGAAGCTTTGAGTAAGAAATATAGATCAGCTCAAGATGCTCACAATGCAAATGAATATAGATTGAAGAAACTAAAAGGGTGGAGAATCTTCTTCTACGTTGTCATGGCAATCGGTCTGATAGCTATGATTGTAGGAATCATCATGTGGTTAGAAAATTCAAAAAATCCAGATGGAAATATAATTCCTGGCTTGATTACCACTTTGGTAGGTGGTGCTGTCGCCATCATTTGTCTTTGTGTAAATATCTTCTACTTCAACAAGAAAATAAAGGCTTTAGCCTTAGTAACTAAAGAGAGCGGTGAGAAAGCAAGTGAAGCTTACAACAACGTCTATAACTCTTTGAAAAATGTCTACAATTACTTTGATTTCAGCGATTTCAAAAAGGTCTTAAAAGAGACTACAGACATTTTTGAATTAGATGATTACTTAACTCCAAAAAAGCTAAGAATGTTGGAGAAAGTATATCAATATAGTGAATCCCTTTCCAAAAACGAATGTATAGTCGATGTACAATCTGGATCAATCCAAGGAAATCCGTTCATAAGATTGAATGTGAAGAGAATGGACAAAGTGAGTCAGACATACACCGGATCCAGAGTGGTGTCTTATACTGAAACCTATAGGGATTCCGATGGAAAACTCTGCACTAGAACTGTGACTGAAACATTGATTGGACATTACACTGCACCTCGTCCTTCATATGGAGTTAATTCTTACCTAATATACGGAAATACTGCAGCACCAGACTTAACCTTTACTAGAACTCCAAACATGACTGGAAAGATTTCCGATGATGAAGCTGAAAAAATAGCTAAGAGAGGTGAGAAAGAATTGAACAGGCTCGCTGATAAAGCTATCAAAGAAGGAAGGAACTTCACACCTTTAGCAAATACTAAGTTTGAAGTTATGTTCAAGGCATACGACAGAAACAACGAAGTTCAATATAGATTATTATTCACACCTCTAGCTCAGCAAAACATGCTGGAAATATTGACTGGAAAAGCAGGATTTGGTGATGATTTTGGCTTCTACAAGGAACATAAGATCAACATCATTTGTTCTGCTCATGGTGGTGCAATCTACAACTATGAAAGATTCTATGTGAACTACGATTGCAATGAATTAAAAAAAGACTTTGTAAATGAAATACAAAGAGTCTTCGATTCAATATTCTTCGATCTTATTCCTCTATTAGCTATACCTTTGTATCAAACCACAGAGGGTGGGGAATTCAATGTCGATGAAGATCTACCTAATGTATCTAGATATGAGGCTGAGACTGTTGTAAATAACTACGATGACTTAGAAGTCTTTAGACCTGCCGAAACCTCTACAGATCAGATACTCAAAGTCAATTTTGATGGAAAGAGTAAATCTACTGATCAATACTCTGTATTGTCGACTTCAAATAAAGTATTCGATAGGGTATATGTCGACATGGTCATGGCCGGTAATGGAAAATTATATCCTGTCGACGTTCCTTGGAAGGAATATGTTGAAGCATCAAGACAAACATTCATCCATATAGAGGATTTCAAACCCGAAAAGAAGGAAGGTGAAGAAGAGCCAGTCATGAGATATGGTCAAAGATACGCTATGAAAGACTCAAACCAAACTATTTTCAGATATCGTTGGAATCTAGGCTTTCCACTTGGTGGTAAAAGAGACCAAAGTTATGGTAAAATAGGTGATGAAGATATGTAATTCTTTACTTGTTCAAAAAAAAGAACAATGATGAAAGTCGAGTCGATTAGATAAAAAAGAAAGGACAAAAAATTATGGCAAACCCATTAGATGAAGTAAATGGCCCTATCGCCGAACAAGGAAGAGATGTCAACGTCATCCAAAAGCAAATTCCTGTCAAAGTCGGAGTAGGATCCACGATTTTCGAAGTTTTGTTGTGGATATTTGGAATCTTTCCAGGAGTAATCTTCTTGGTCATGAAGCAAAAGGCTAGAAACCACCTCCGTTCTTTGGAGCAAAGGGTTCAACACGATGCTTCAACAATTGACAACTACTTGGAACAAAGAGTTCAAATCTTGAAGAACGCTGCCAAGATCTTGGACAAAGCTATCGATTTCGACAAGGATACCTACACAAAAATTGCTGCTTATAGAAGTGGAAATGGAAGAGCTGCTGACGACAATCTCAGAAATGAGACAAACGCTAACATCGACAAGCTCTTCGGTCAAATCAACGTTGCTTTCGAGCAATATCCTGACCTCAAAGCTCATAACGAACTCGAAGAGTGCTTGAGACAAAACTCCTACCTCCAAAAGGAAATCACTGCTGCTAGAGAGCAATACAACGATACTATCTATAAGTGGAACCATGACATCATGCAATGGCCTACCATGATGATCGTCGCTGCTAAAGACGGATACACCACTAGAATCCCCTTCACTGCCAGCAAGGAAGTCAAGGAAGAAGCTAGAGGAACATTCTTCTAAACTAGTAGAAATTAGGAATCTAAAAAGGATGTGTTCAATCACACATCCTTTTTTTATCCGATTTGATTTTTTTATCTAAGTTTAGGAAATAAATTAAGAAATGTAAGGCTTTGTAAAAGTGCTTTCAATAAAACAATATTATGCTATATACGTCACAAGTAAAGGATTTCACCCTTTTATAGAGAGGATATTGAAATGAAACATGAATATTTGATTAAGAAAATGACAGTTGAGCAGAAAGCTTCAATGATGTCAGGAAAGACTGTTTGGGAAACTATGGATATTCCCGAACTTGGAATTCCTTCGATTTGGTTATCTGATGGCCCTAGCGGACTTAGAAAACAAGCTGGTGAGTCAGACCAGTTGGGATTGAATGAGTCTTTGAAGGCTACCTGCTTTCCTTCAGTCGCAGCAGTCACAAATTCTTGGAATCCAGAAATTTCCGAAAAAGTCGGAGCTGCAATCGGTGCAGAAGCCAAGGCTAGAAGGGTCTCTGTCTTGTTAGGACCTGGCTGCAACACCAAGAGAAACCCACTTTGTGGAAGAAACTTTGAGTATTCTTCCGAAGATCCTTACCTCGCTGGTAAGATCGATGCTGGATACATCAGAGGTATCCAATCCAACGGAATCGCTGCATGTGTAAAGCACTTTGCCACCAACTCCCAAGAATTGAAGAGAGAGTCCATGGATTCAGTCGTGGATGAGAGAACACTCCGTGAGCTCTACCTCACCAACTTCGAAATCGCAGTCAAGGAAGGACAAGCACTTTGCATCATGTCCGCCTATAACTCCTTAAATGGATACTTTGCAAACGAAAACAAACATCTCGAAATGGATATCTTGAGAGATGAATGGAATTTTGACGGTGTTGTAGTGACTGACTGGGGTGGAAACAACGACAGAGTCGAAGGTTTGAAGTGTATGAACTCACTCGAAATGCCTACCACTGTCGGTGAGACCAATAGAGAAATCGTCAAAGCCATCAAAGATGGAAAATTGGATGAATCCATCCTCGATCAAAATGTCGACTACCTTTTGGATTTAGTCTTCAAGACCAAGACTTCCTATGACAAAGATCAACCTGTCGATTTCAAGAAAGATGCAGATATCGCTAAGGAAGCTATGGATGAATCCGTAGTCTTGCTCAGAAATGAAGGAAATATACTTCCTTTGAACAATGATGTCAAAGTTGCAGTCATCGGTGATTTTGCTGAGAATCCTCGTTACCAAGGTGCAGGTTCTTCCATCATCAATCCTTCTGAAATCGTTTCAGGTCTTGAAGCTATCAAAGCTTCAGGCTTGAACTTCATCGGATACGAGGAAGGTTTCAAGAGATTTGGAAGAAAGACCAAGAAGGGATTAGTAAAGAAAGCATTGGCTTTGGCTGCAAAGTCTGATGTAGTCCTTCTCTACTTAGGATTGGATGAATTTTCTGAAGTCGAAGGTATGGATAGAACCACCTATGTCATCCCTCAAAACCAAATCGATTTGATCAAGGCTTTAAGAGCTACTGGAAAGAAGATCGTCACCATTCTCTCCTGTGGATGTGCTGTAGAATTAGGTGCCATTCGTGACAACAGCGACGCTATCGTCTATGGATCACTCTGTGGACAATCCGGAGCAAAATCCATTGTCGATATCATCACCGGAAAAGTAAATCCTTCTGGAAAATTGTCTGAGAGCTTCCCTTGCCAATACAAGGATGTGCCCTCATTCAACTACTATCCTGGAAAGGATGTGACTTCTGAATATAGGGAAGGATTGTTTGTCGGATATCGTTACTATCTCACAAGAAATATCAAAGTCTGCTATCCTTTCGGATTTGGTCTCTCCTACACCAAGTTCGAATACTCTGATATCAAAGTTGACGAGAATGGTGTCACCTTCAAGGTGAAGAATGTCGGTGATAGAGAAGGTAAGGAGGTCAGCCAACTCTACATCGGACTTCCTAACTCTGGAATCGTTCGTCCTGTACGTGAACTCAAAGGATTTGTTAAGACCAACTTGCTTCCTGGAGAAGAAAAAGAAGTCTTCATTCCTTTCGATGATAAGTCATTCCGTTACTTCAACATCAAGACAAACAAATGGGAAGTCGAAACTGGAGACTATGAAATTTCAATAGGTTCTTCAAGTGTCGACATGCAATTGACCACCTCATTCCATGTCGAAGGAACAAATGCACCTCTTCCTTATACACAAGAAGAACTTCCCCACTATTTCACTGGCGATGTAACAAATGTTCCCGATGCTGAATTTGAGAAGTTGTTGGGAAGACCTATTCCTCCTCACACCTTCACTTGGTTGAACAAGAGAAAGACAAGAATCGAAATCACCTCAAACACTACTATGTCTGACCTCAAATACGCAAAGGGCTGGACTGGAAGATTCTTCGCTCATGTAATCTCCGGTTTGACCAAGATGTTCAGAAAGTTCGGAAACGAAAAGATGGCTGATACCTTGATCATGGGTGTATCTAACCAGACCGTCAAAGTCTTGTCTAGAATGACAAATGGTGCCATCTCATGGGATCAACTTCAAGGTCTCTTGATGATGTTCAACGGACATTTCCACAAAGGATTGCATCAATACTTCAAGGCTGGAAGAGAGAAGAAAAAGTTAAATAAGCAGTTGAAAAAAGAAGCTGAAGCTAAGAAAGCTAACTCCTAATAAGTAGTTGAAACTCGGTAAGAAAGCTCAGGACAACCCTGAGCTTTTTATATAAAATTATGAAAGAAAATTGTAAAGATAGGAAATGCAGGCGTTTCATAAAACTTTATATTTTGATTTTTATTATTTTTAGGTCCGTTGAATTTCATTTAAAATCTAAATTTGTGAAAGCCTTTACAGTTCTTTTTCTTTCTTGAATTATAATAAAAATTACGAGGTATTAAAATGAAAAAGAAATCTCTGCTTTTGCTTTCAGGCCTTTTGTTAATTTCCTTGGGACTTGAAAGCTGCAAGAAAACACCAAGGACAACTGTGACTCAACCTAATCAGACAGATTCTGGTAAGCCGTCAACACCATCTGACAAGCCAGACAAACCGGATACTGGTGGACAACCTACAAATCCTACCACACCATCGAAAGATAGAGACTTTGTTGATGGACCAGCCACAACAGAAGTTCCAAAGGATACTACTCCTATAGATCCTGATGATCCTATCTATGACGATGAAATAGTTCCAGTTTGGGCACAAGATGAAGTCACAGATCCTGGTGACTACAATATCTACTATACATGTGCTAATTCTAAAGCTAAAAGAACAATGTTCTGGCTTTGGGGTGGACCTGGTTCTTGTGGATTAAAATTCACTGCCACAGGTTTAACTTTAGATGGTGCAGAAAGTGGATATACATTCTCTGCTCTATATCTCAACTTCAACACATACTATTATTGTTATGGAAGCTGGAGCGATACAGATACAACATCCCATTTCAAAGTGACGAGAGATTCCGCATTTACCGGAACCAAGGTCAAGAATGATGATGGAACTTCATCTAATGCTGATGATATCGATTTGCCCACACCTAAATCTGAAGGTAAAACAAATATCTACATTGGTGAAAAAGAAGATGGCGAGACTGGAGCTTTCGATTCTATCGAAGGATTGAATGAGTTCTTGACATCCAGCACACCTGCAGTTTGGCCTAAGGATGCTACAACAGAACCGTCAAACTACAATATCTATTATTATTCGACAGGTAAAGACTCATTATGGTTATGGGGTGGACCAGGAAATACAGGATTGAGTGCCAGCACCACCAAGAAATTTGGTGAGTATGAATTCAATGCCGTCTATCTTGAATATGGATTCAAATATAAGAGATACACAGATTGGGACTTTACTACTGAAGCCACTTTGAAATTAAAGCAAACCAATGTATTCACTGGTTGTTTGCTAAGAGATAAAGCCGCTACAACCCAAAGTGGAAGCGTAGATTTGACTACTATCCAAGCTGATGAGAATGGAAACTACAACATATACATAGCAGAAAATTCAAATGGAGCAGTCAAAGCATTCGATAACTCCGATGATGCTGTGACATTCTTGACTCCTGTAGTATCTACAACTCCAACACCCGCAGATGAAACAAATCCACAAGACTTCAATGTCTACTTTACAGCTGATTTGAGCAATTATAACCAAGGTTGGGCAAATAGTAGAACCAACATCTACTCTTGGGGAGGAGTCGGTGGTGAAAACTATGCTTTGAACAACAAAACATTAGCTAGTGTTACAGGAATAGAGACATATAAGTTTGCTCATGCATACTTCCAGTTCGGAAAGACTTATTCTGGATTTAGTGACTATGACAGAACAGTGGCCAATGAATTTACTCTAACCGGTAAAGACGATATCTTCACAGGATACAAGCCTAGACTAGCAAACGGCGATGCAAAAGATACTGAAGTCGAAATAGATAAAACAAAGTTAGTTGCTGATTCAAATGGTCATTACAACTTGTTCTTAGTAGCAAATTGGAGTTTAGAAAGTAAAAATACATTAAGTGCTTTCTACTCAGTAGAAGAGTTCAACCAACATGTCGGAACAACCACAAGTAAATAAGGAGTTAAACAAACAATTATGAAAAAAACATATCAATTAACATTGTTGAGTTTAGTCACATTGTCATTGGGATTAGCTTCTTGTAATGGTGCTGTTCCAATTGAAGGAAGAAAAAAAGAAGCCACAAGTTCTACTCCCAAGAGTACTGCTACTGAAACCGAGCCTTCTGATTTAAACATCTATTTAGCATATGATGGTGAAAGGACCGATAGAAACTATGTATGGGGATGGTCGGATGATCCTTCGCTTCCTGGATCTTTATTCCCAGTATCATCAGCTGATAACGTGACATTTGAAAGGACCGGAGATGATATTCCGTTCATTCCTGTCTATTTGACATTCGGTCAAGAATACGAATGCTTCAACACCTGGACTGATGATGTTACCGGAACACCTTCGTCTTCGTTCACCTTGACTGAAGACAATGTTTTTACCGGATTGGTCTTTAGAGATGCATCAGGTAATAAAAAAGATAAAAAAGGTGACTTAATAATAGACCCTTCTAAGATTCAAGTAGATGAAAACGGTCATAGAAGTATATGGATTGATGATTCTAAAGGCGTGTATTATTCAATCAATGCCTTCCCAGTAACTCCTGTAGAATCCGCCATCTATAAAGAAGTCAATAATTCTGACGGAACAACTTCATACACAATAGAATTGAACGCAAAGACAAATAAGAACTTATTAGAGACACTTCCTGATGCATCCGCTATAAAATCTAAACGATTGACATTAAGAATCTTTAGAAATAATGGAGCTGAAAGAAAATATAAACGCTCGATTTATTTCAAAAATGATGAGTGTGTATTCACCTCAGATAAGATTACATTAGTCTTGAATATCGATAAACCTTTGGATTTATCTTATAAGTATGTCATTTCTCTTTGTTACAATCCCCTTGAATTGATGTCCGACTTATCAGAAGTAGACTTTAAACCATATTATTCATCTCGTAACTTCGATATGAAGTATTACACCATGGAAAAACTTGGTGCGACTATTCAAAACGGAAACACCATTTTCAAAGTATGGTCTCCTTCCGCCGCTGACATCAAGTTAAATCTTTATAAAGATGCAACAACCAAACAGTTAACTCAATATACGATGAAGAAAGATGAGAAAGGTGTATTCTCAGTAGGTTTGGTAGGAAATCTTCACGGATATTATTACACATTCGATGTCAACAACTATGGCGATGTCACCAAGGATGTTGCTGATCCATATGCATATTCATCTAACGCCAACGGAAAAAGATCTATGGTAGTAGATTTCGATAAGATTCATGAAGGTGATGAAGAATTTGCATCGGAGACTACAAACAAATGGGCTCCTTCCACAGATAACTATGCTGGAGTCACTATTATGGAAATGCACACTCGTGACTTCTCCTCTTCCACTTCTTGGAATGGAACAGCAGCAAACAGAGGAAAATTCAATGCCTTGCATGAATCAGGCACTTCATTGTCAGATGGAACAAAGACCGGATTTGACTATGTCAAAGAATTGAAAGACAATGGATTGACCCATGTTCAAATTATGCCTGCCTTTGACTTTTCTTCAGTAGACGAAACAAAATTAGACGATTCCGATTACATAAACAAATCATATGCCGGAATCTATAACTGGGGTTATGATCCTCAACAATACAATGCACCCGAGGGTTCATATTCTTCAGATCCTAACAATGGATTGACTAGAGTCAACGAATTTTCTTCCTTTGTCGAAGATTACAACAAGGCCGGATTAGGAGTTGTAATGGATGTCGTCTACAACCATATGCCTTCATCCAATGGAACTTCATTCGAAGATGTCTTCCCAGGATACTACTTTAGAAGCAAGAACTCTTCTGGAGCTGGTGCAGATATCGCGTCTCAAAGAGGAATGGTGAGAAGATTCATCGTGGATTCAGTAGTATCTTGGGCTAAGAACTATCACATTTCTGGTTTCCGTTTCGATTTGATGGGACTCTTAGATATGAATACCATGGTCGAGATTAGAAAAGCCTTGGATAAAGTCGATCCCAACATCTTGGTCTATGGAGAAGGTTGGTCCATGTTCGGTGGAGATCCAGATTACGGATATCGTCACTATGATATGGGTACCCAAGGAAACATCAATGCCGAAGGTGATAATTGGGTAGGTGCCTTCAACGACGACTATCGTGACGCTCTTCCAGGAAAGAACGACGACACTTCAGTTCGTGGTTACATTCAGCAAGCCTTAGGATATGCCGATGGCGAAGCTATCAACCAAACTAAGTTAGAAAAGATTTACTATGGATTGACCGGAACCTATTGGACAGGATCGACAGGAAGACCTACATATAGCAGTAAATCAGCTGATGGAATCGGAGCTTCAATCGCTTATGTCGAATGTCACGACAACCTCACTCTTTATGATCATTTCGAGTTATCTAGAACTTCTTCTATGACTGAGAATGACATCCATAAAGAAGTAATCATGGCAAACGACAACTTACTAGGATCATTATCCTCAGCCTTCTTCCAAATTGGACAAGACTTTGGAAAATCCAAGAAAGTCACCGATAAGGATTTGTTAGTTCCTAACA
>ERZ772831.556-NODE-556-length-39702-cov-9.509471_pt1 | contig 39702 bp, 70 predicted proteins | sample MGYA00580858_ERZ772831 | MGnify/ENA primary metagenome ERZ772831 (study PRJEB29015, sample SAMEA2737694) | human gut metagenome | biome: human gut; feature: human-associated habitat; material: faeces | place: China | collected 2012 ... | reverse complement strand
TCATTCTGGGCCTCCAGCGCGGCGGCGCGCTCCCGCTCATAGGCACGTTGGGCGGCGTCCAGCTCCGCCCAGGGCTTCCAGGGGGCAACCATCTCCCCCGGAAATTTCGCCCCGTCAGAGCGCACCCAGACGCTCCCGGCGGGAACGTATCGGTAGCCCTCCACAAACTCCAGCGCTTTCCCGTCAAAAAACGCCGTCTCAACCGCCGTCAGCCCGTCCTCCGGGGCAGCGTGGCACTTAAAATCCGAATCAATGTAAATAGTCATCCTGCCGCCTCATTCCATCCAGACTTTTGTAATCGTACATTTTCCCTTACCACCCGTCTGCAGGTAGGGATAAAAACTGGCCAAATTACTTGGGATGGCAATTGCAAAGGTTCCCACAGTACTGTCGAAGGCATGATAGGCCACAATGGCTCCGGAAATACTACCAGATTTCAGATAAAACGTATTTTTGCCGTAGGCGTCCACCACAGTAAACTTGAACGTGTTGTAGGTTCTTCGTTGAACAGCTCCGTTCGTGTAAATTCTTGATCCCTGGTCGGCAGTATTTCCGTTAGAGCCACCGTCTATAGTTGTGCCGATTGACCCACCACCAAAGTAACCGTTGTCAACGGACCACCCGCCGGTCACCTCCTCGTACTGGTTGCCGTTGTAAAACAGCTCGCCGTCCCATGCTGCGGTGATCTGTACCCAGCTGCCGGCCAGATACATATAGGCAAACGTTGGAATCCATGCCCCACCTGTATACACGCTTGTCCGGGTGATAGCACCAGCGGATGATGCCAAGAACCAGATCAGCCCCTCACTTGGGCTTTCCGGCTCCGCCTCCGCAAAGACGTACTTCTTCCCGGCCTTGTCGGATTTTACCCAGATCATATTCTCCTTCGGCTTCACCGGTTCGGTAAGGCCAGAAACGATGCGTAGGCCGCCGCCACCGCCGCCAAATCCCGCATTTGTGCGTCCGATCATGTAGCCGCCCCCCTCCAACAGATAATTGTGGGTATCGTGATTGCGGATTCCGGCACGTCCGCAGCGTAGATATACACGCCGCCATTGTAGCACTCCGCCACGGGGGCGAAGCTGTTATCCGACATGGCAGCAAGGCCGAACACCACCTCGGGAATCATCGTCACCGTTACGCCGCTCAGGGTCACAGCCGCACGGTATGGGTAATCCTCATACGTGCTGTCCTCGGCCCAGGCCGATACAGCAACCACCGTATTGGCAAAGGCCAGCTTCTTAAGCTCCACAGCTGTACCGGCTTCCAGGGCTGCCAGCTCTTGGGCCAAACTATCCAGCAGGGCCGTGTACTGGGCATTGATAGTTGTGGTGTCAATGGATAGGCCATCCGTTACCAGTCCGCAGACGGAGGGATCTAGCCGCTCGTCCGTGATCATGCTGGCCGTCACCGCCGTGATGCCAGCCCCTACGGCCACCCGTGCAAGGCTGATCTGCCGCACAGTGCTGTTATTGGTCAGCGCCGGTGCTTCCGCTGTGCTGGACGCTGTGCCCTTCAGCACCTTGATTTCCGGCAGATCAACATAGTTTGTAGTTTCCCATTCCACAATGACCCGGTCGATACGGTCAAGCACTGCATCGGCCATTTCCACGTTCAGTATCAATTTTGCGCCGGTGGTCTTCTCGGTATCATTCCACCATACCACGCCGTTTCCGCCTGCATCTGTAAGCCATCCCGTGCCGTCCGTCACTGTTACCGCCATGCCGGGCGTTTCCAGAGCAGCCACAGCAGCGTTCCCAGCCGCCGCAAAAACGCCGGATGTTCGTCCATGCAGCCACCGCATGACCTCCTCGGCCCCAATGTAGGTGTCTTGGTTATTTGGAAAACTTCTGATTTCAGCCATTTCGTTTGATCAACTCCATTATCGTCATTTCCGGTTTGCCCAGAACGATTTCCATTTTCCGCTCCCGGATATCGCCTGTGCATTTGATTCCGGTAACACGTGCCGTAAACTTGATATTGTGCCGCACAGATACGCACGACACGATATCGCCCATTCCGTACAACGTCCCAAAATCCTCCGGCGCAATGGTCACTGTGAAGCTCTGCCGCTTGTTCTGCTCCTTCAACGCATCCATAGCCTCCGCTATGGCCTTTTTCTTCGTAGTCGCATAGTCCTCGTCCTTCTCCACTTCGACAGATACAGACGATTCCACCCACAGTTCTCTAGCGTTCGCACCGCAAGTCCCTACAAGGTGCATCTGCGCGGCCCCTTCCCACATCCAGCGTACAAACGCCGTTGTGTACCAGTCCTTGTCGTCCTGCGTGATAACCAGTTTTTTTGCCGTGCCCTGCTCGGCGGAAAACACAGCGGCGTGGATGCCCTCAGTGCGGTCAACACCCTTGTAGATTTCAAACGTCCATTTTTTGGTTGCATCGTCCCAGATCATCCGCCGCCCCAGTTCGCCATATTCCAGCACTGGGGTAATGGCGTCCAGCAGCTGCCCGCCGTATACAATGCTTTCATCCACGTCCGCCGTGGTCTCATCGTCGCCCTGATACACCTCAGTCAGGCCCTTGATCGCCGCCGTCTGGATGCGCTTTTCCAACCCTCTCAGGTTGGCATTGACCACATCATACACGCCGCTCTCGATATTCGTTATCTTCCTGTGGCTTGTGTCGCCGGCGGCAACTCGTAGATTTAGCAGCCAGTCGGCGCTATACCCGTTTGCGGTGATTCGGTTACTGCCTGTTTCGATTTTGGTCGTAACAATGATGTACGTCGCTTTCAGCTCAGTGTCGTACACAATGTTCCCGTTGCGGATAGCCTTGATGTTGTACTCATCCGCATCCGCAACCAACGTCAGTTTTCCCACGTCGTTGTATTCCAGCGTCTCCGACAGGCTAATAGCGCACCCAATGCCGTACCGGGTGGAAAAGTCGCTGGGATATATCTCGATGCTCATACGATCATCCCCATCATTTCAGGCGCAAACGTGATTTCCATTTGCAGGTTTTCAAGCCCGCTGGTTGCCGTTGGCTTCAGCACGTTGTCTCCGGGGGCCAGCCGAAACAGGCTGCTTTCGATATCCAACGCCCCACGACAGTCCCCATCGACAGAAGACGTTACATATGTGCGGCTGTGGGTGATTTCGATAACAATTCTTTCTCCGGCGACCATGTTCTTGTTAATCCGCAGAAACTTCCCATCGACGATATTCTGTATCACAGGGACGCTGACCGCATCCATGGCGATTATGGCCACCGTAAACGGAATATCCGCTTGCCCCTGATTTCTTATGTTCACGAATTTCTTCTGCTGCATCCGTCCGAACAGATAGGGTTTCGAGATATTCCACGGAAATTTGAACAGTTTCTCAACGCCCATCAGTGTTCTGGTTTCCTTGTTTTCCCTGCACCAATATGGGTGCGGAGCCAGAAACGACACTTGGAATTGCGCATGGCTCCTGTCCGGCCCCACGGTTGGGGTTTCCGTCGTCCGTACATCCAGATAGTAGTCGTCACAGTACAGTCGCCCAGCCCATGGCCGTATCACATCCAGCAACCGCTTTTTCCGCTGCTCCTGTGAGTCTCCCACGACCCGCCCGGTGATGGTCACCGGGCGGCTCTCCACGTGCTCCGAGCTGACGCTTGTGCCTACCTGATTGATGCCGTAGGATTCATTCACGCTGACGCTCAGCGTATCGATTCCGGTAGGCTTGCTGATCAGATATCCGTTGGTGTAGTCAAAGATAATTTCTTGTCCATCAGCCCCGACATACCGGAATAGTTTAGATAAATTGTTATACGCCATCAAATCCACCACGCCTGTTCAAAATATGCCGCCGTCGCTGCCGCCAGCTGTACCGGCGTCTGTGGAACGCTCTGAATGTTCTGCACAATGGTCACGCCCTGCCCGTTCCCACCGCTGCGGCCTCGCCGCCACTGGTCGGCCTCGTAGCTGTTTAGGATTGCCTCACCCCGGTGCAATTCTGCAAGATATCCATTGTACGGTATATAATCCGCGCCAATGGCCTTGCTGCTGAAGGATACCATTCCGTTTGCGGTAAGCCCTCTTCCTCCAACCAACTGCACGCCGATGCTCACAGTGCCAAGGTTCCCTTGCAATGCGCTCATCATCGTATCTGCAAGGCCCGCCATTACAGCAGCTGCACTCCCTTTGCCGCCCTCTAGACCTTGGACGAAACTATCCATAGTAGATCTTGCCGCGCTTGCTGCCTCGTCCGCTTTGTTTAGCCCTTCGATCATTTCGGCATAATCCGCCGCTATTTCCTCTGCTTTTGACGCGAATTCACCGTTCATGTCCGTCATGCTTGTGGCAAGCTTGCTTTGGGATTCTTCAACGCCGCTGGACAAAGCCAGCAGGTTTTCCACAATCGCCTGCCCTTCAGCAGTGCTCGCACCTCCAACAGATTCCAGCGATTCCACCAGCGCCGCAGCGTATGCAGCGCCGTCTTTTCCGTAGGCCTGCAGGGCATCGCTCATGCTGCCAAGGCCGCTATCCGCCAAATACTGAAGATTCTCACTGTACTTGGTATTGTAGTCGATTTGGGATTGCAGCCCGGCAGTAATATCAGCTAGGCTCGTTTTAACATTTGTCGATGCTTCATCAAACGGCCCAAACCATTTTTCCACATTTGCAAGCGTATTTTCATATGTTGCCTGATACTCAGCCATCAGCGCTTCTGCCGAAGAAATATATTGGTTGGTCGCGTCTTCGAACTTTTGCGCCGGGTCTGCGGCTGCATCTGCAATTTCGGCGGTTCCGTTTTTAAAGGCCTCGGCCTGTGCCAGATAATCGTTCATAGCACCGGTCAGCTGATTAATACGGTACATATCGCCAGAGGTTATTTCTTCACCGGCTTCGTACTTGGCATAAATTGCGTCTATCTGGTCGCCATATTCCTTGGCTTTTTGGTTCGCCTCTTCCAGATTGCTTGCCTGGCCCTTAAACTCATTTTTCCCAAAAATCTTATCAAAGCCACTGTTCAACCAGTCCACAACGCCGCTTACAGCCGGTAGCACAACCGTTCCAAGGCTTTCCTTCACAAGCTCCCAGTTGTTTTTCAGCTTCGCCATTTTCTCAGAAAGCGTATCCATAACCTTGCTGTACGCGGATTCCGTAGCACCGGCAGAGTCTCCCATGGCTGCAACTGCGGCGTTTACGTCTTGGACGTTGTTTAGCAAGATATTCGCGCCTTTACCGGCCTCTGCGCTGCCGAACAAATCATTGATCGCAAGTCCGGAAGCAGATGCAGAATCGGCTAAGATTTTAAGCACATCCGTCAGGGATGTTCCGGAAGCCATCAATTCCGAAAAACTGTGGCCGGTTTTTTCTTTGATGATTTTTGCCGTCGTCGTGCCAGACTTGCCGACTTCGTTCAGCATGGCATTGATCAGCGTCGTGGATTCTGCCGCCTGGTTGCCGTTTTTTGTCATAACGGCATAGGAGGAAAGCAGCTCGTCAATGCTCACGTTGTACGCTCTGGCCGTAGGAATTGACCGGCCCAAATTCTGTGCCAGCTCTCCGACGGTTGTTTTGCCCAAATTCTGCGTTGTGATCAGCTTGTCGGAAATACGGGTTGCGTCAGACGCTTCCAGGCCGTAGGCATTGATGGCAGTCGTCAGCACATCAACGGCGGTTGCCGCATCAGTAAAGCCGCCCTTTGCCAGTTTTATGGCGCTGGTGGTAAACTGTACGGCACTTGCTTGGTCGACGGATGCAGACAGTGCATTGTATACAGCCTCGGAAAAATCTGAAATGGCAACGCCGGTTTCCTGGGAGCCTTTTTTGATGCTTTCAAAATAGGCACTGTTGTCCGTTCCGGAAAGTAACGTGCTCACCTTGGCAAATGATGTTTCGGCGGCAGATGCCTGTTCCACCGCTTGCACCGCAAAGTCTGCCACGGCTTCAACGCTTTTTTTGATAAGCATCGCTTTTGTAAGTTTCGGTATCAGCCCTTCCAGGGAGCTGCCGAACCCGTCCGCCGATTTCCCGGCCTTGTCCATGGAATTGGGGACTTGTTCTATGGACTTGTCAAAAGAATCCGCGGCCGCCTCTGCCTCTTCCAGTGCCTTTCTGTTCTTGGCGACCTTCCCGGAAAGCTCCTCAATTTCCGCTCCAACCTTCTGGGTCTCAGCGGCACCGCTGCCCATGGTGCTGTAAAGCTCGACATACTTGTCCTTTAACAGCTGAAGCTTTTTCTGCTGGGCTTGAAAATCGTTGCTTACCCGTTTTGATTTCTCGTTGAATTTTTCGTAGGCCCCACCGGCCTTGTCCATGCTTTTTGCAATATCGTCAGAGGTTTGGGCAGCAGTTGTTCCAACCTTTTTGATTGGGCCGCTTGCGTTATCCTGCACGATAAGCGCAATTGCAAGATCTAATAAGCTCGCTATACGTCCCCACCTCCCATGGCATCCAGCTTTTCGCCCAGCCGGTTTATAATTTCGTCCCCGGATTCCTGCTGCTCCGGTTTCCGCTGGTCTGTAAAGTCTACATATCTCTGCGCCATGCACCTACCGCCAAGGCGCTGGGTTACACTTTCGCAGATATATTTCAGCGTGTCGGTGGTGTAAATCCGGTATGCCTCATCCTGCATCTGCTGTTGATGCTGTGCCTTTAGCAGATGCAGGAAGCCACGGAAAGGGAGCTTGTCCCACAGGGCAGGAGGGATACCGCACACCGCCAAACTGTAGCCCTTTACGCCAGCGACAGAAGCGAAATAAAAAAATCCATCACGTCCGCCCGGTTCACACACTTCACGAACGTGGAAATGGCGTTGGGGGCGGTCTCGTTTTCACCGCAAATCCACATGGCATCGGTGACCCTTGCGGTCTTCACAGGGAACTCTTTGCAAGCCCTCTTCGCCATGGCCCTGATATTCCGCCGCCCGGCCTCCCGGGCGGTCTCGCCATCCTTGGGGGCGGTTTTCAGTTCGCTCATGTTGGTTGCGCTGACAAACTCCTCGATTTTCTCCACCACGTCAAAAGCGGCGGGGAGCAGCTGCTCGTTGGGCAGGTCAAAAATAAAGGTCATGCCGCAATCTCCTCCTCCACATAGAATTCCATCGGGCACTTGGTCACGTTGGTAATGGAAACATGCCCCTGCAGCTCAATGGTCAGCTGGCCCTTGCCGTTCTTGGTGGTTTTCAGGGTCAGGCCGCCGGAACTCAGCACATTTTCCAGGGAAATTGCCGCCATGCCGCCATCGCCCATGTCGCCAACCCACCAGATCTTATCGGTAAAGTCGGACAGCTCCAGCGTGTCTTTGGGGGTAATCTTGTTTCCTTCGACAGTGGCAGGGCCGACGGCCAGCTGTACGCCTCTTGCCGTCATGGTTACGGCCACAAACGCGAACTTGCATTCCCAACCGGCCAGCTGCTTCAGCTCTTTCGTGTTGTTGGGAACATTGTCAAGGTCATCGCCGTCATCTGTGTATGTAGCTACGCAGCTGGCAGTGATGCCGCCGGTAGTGGCGTACAAAATATCCGCGTCCTGAGGCTTGGCGGGCTTGCTGGGGTCAAAGTTGCTCAGCACCATGCCAGCGCCCCGGGGAATGTTTTTGAATGCGTCAGACGCAATCTGGGTAAACATTTTGCTCATGCGTTTTCCTCCTATCGGAAATATTCGGCGGTGATATTCAGCGCCCGCCGTTTAATACTGTTGTCCTCGTCCAGCACAGCCCGCAGGGCAGGAGAGCCCATATAAAGCCAGATATAGCCGCCATCTACAGGCACAGTGCAGCCGCCCCGGCCTATTGCGTCCATGATCTCCCGGGCCTTCGCCGTGGGGGCTGCCTCGGATTCCGTCTTGTACCAGATGTACACAGTCAGATTCACGGGGTAGTCGTCAAATTCGGCCATTACGAACGGGTATGTGATATACGGCATTTCCTGCTTGTCCGGCACAGAAGTTTCCGGAAACGCAGGAATGCCAAAACTGTTGAAAAATTGGTTTAGTGCTGCGTCTGGGGTCATTTTGTCAGCTCCCATCGCTCGGCGGTGACCTGGCAGATGTCCAGCGTCCCAAACTCGGGTGACTGCTTGTCGGCCCCGTTGCTGGTGACGCGGAAAATGCCGCCGCCTTTTTCTCGCCGAAAAACGTCGTGGAAGGACAGGGGAGTGCTGCGCCGGGTGGTGACGGTGTACACGCTGGTCACGCCCTCTTTCTCTGCAATCCGTGATTGCATGGAGGTATCCAGCACGACAGCGGCGTTAAATTCCGCCCCGTCTGCCCATTCCACAAGCCAGCCACCGGCACCATCCGGCGTTCGCTTTTTTTCCATCAGCACACATTTTTCTTGCAGAAAATTGTCAAGCAGACTCATAATTTCCTCCATATCCGCAGACGCGGTGCAAATACCGTTTTCCAGCTCATTCCCTCACCGCTGCCGGAATTTCCGCTTGTCTTGGTGTACGAGTACCCGCCGAAAGATTCACTTTGATACGGGCTTTCTACGGCCTCGTGGTTCTTTTCGATCCATGCGTTGATTTCATCCAGCAGGGCCAGCACCTCGGCAGGGACGCAGATTTCGGTGATGATTCCCGTATAGGTTTCATTCCGCAAGTCTGCGTTGCCGTACACGTGGATTCCGTCATTTCTACGGCTGCCCTCGATCAGGTAGTAGTCCCCGCTTTCCAGCCCAGGAAGGGCAATGCGCCCATCCTGGATTTCCTCGCCGAAACACTGCCATTTCAGGCCGGGGAAAAAGTTCCGCAGATACCGTAGCAGCTCATACAGGCTTATTCCGTTCATGCGGTTCCCTCCGTTCACTGGCCCTTCACGGCGGCCAGAATATCCGCTTTGTTCATTGCGGCGCTGATTCCGGCAATGCCGTTTTCCTTGGCGTAATCCAAAAGCTGTGCTTTCGTCATCCCGTCAAAGTCCACGGCAGCCGGTGCGGTTTCCTCAGCTTTCAGCGCCGCCGTTATTCCCCCGGGGTGATGGTCGCCACGGCGATACCGTCCAGGTACTCGGCCCACAGCTTCAGGCCCATGATTGCATACATATCGCCGGTGGCCCGGGAATAGTCGCCCTCCACGTGTACGCCGATCAGGTTGGTTTCGCCGGTGACGGTGTAGTCCAGTCCCAGCTTTGCGAAGTCGCTGTCGGCGGGATCAATGTAGTACAGGTTGATATTTTCCACAGGAAGGGCGATAACCTTGTTTCGGGCAATGTACTTTTCAGGCAGAAGGAAAAGGGTCTGGTAGCCCAAAAAGTTCTCCAGGTACGTCAGGCCGAACATAGTCTGCGTGGTGATTTCCTTCTCACCCAGGTAGTCGTACATGTCCAGGATGTTGGCGAAGCCCACAACCTCGGTCACGTCCTTGTCCATGGCGGCAAACTTGTTCAGCACGTTGCCCTTTGCCAGGGCAAGGGCCTGCTGGAAGGTCTTGGCGGTCACGGCCAGGGAGCCGGTGTTCAGGAAGGTGTAGAAATCGGCCAGGACCTTGTTCTGCAAAGCCACCAGGAAAGCGTCATCGGTCTTTTCCACAGCTACCTCTGCGCCGTACTCGGCCACGCTCTCAATGCTTACGCTTCTGGCGTGTTTGGCGACTTTGATGTCGCCATATGCCACAGGCTCTACCTTCATTTTGGTGAAGGGGATTTCCTCTCCCTCGCCTACGCTGGTGCCGCCCTGTAAGGTGCCGTCCACGCTGGCCTTAAAAGACACAAGCTTGGTTCCGGGTGCCTTTCGGATGGGCCGCATAATGCCCATAATCTTTCGCAGTGCTTCCCAGTTGTCCGCAAAGCGGGTGACAAAATCCACTTCACGGGCAGACGTGGTAAACTGCTCGGTCGTTGTCAATCCGGTTTTTGCTGCCATTTATTTGGCTCCTTTCAAAATCAAAAATTTATTCGCTTTCGCTTGCCATACTTTCAGCAAGCGCTTTCTGCCGCTCGGCGGCAGAGAGGATATACCGGCCCTTGTCGTCCTTCTTGTAGATTTCGGCCCGGCTCTTGGCACCGCCGGAAGCATCAGGGGGCGTTTCGGTCTCGGTTCCTGTTTTCTTTGCCCTGCCGATCAGGCCTTTGTAGTCGCCATCCAGCAGGGAATCCAGTGCGGAAGCGTCCTTGATCTTCTCGCCGTCCAGCTCCAAACTCTCGATTTCGCCCTTTGCGCCGCGAATCACAAGCCCCATGCTCTTGGCCGGAATGCCCTTGCTTTCAAAGTAGGCCCGTGCTGCCTTTTCTTTGGCTGCCGCCGCCTCCTTCTTGGCGATTCCGTCTTTGTACGCCTGGAAGTCCTGCCGCTCCTTCTCATACCGCGCCTTGAAGTCGTCCCCGTTGTCCTTTTTCAGGTCGTCCAGCTCCTTCTGAACGCCGGGCAGCTTCTCCGCATCGGCCTTATAACGCTGGATGTCTTCTTTCAGACCATCCACCGTGTCGCCGTGGGCTTCAATAATGGTGTCGACCTGTTCGTCGGTCAGCCCCATGCCCTTCAAGAGTTTTCTCGTCAATGCCATAGTGTTTCAGTCTCCTTTTCTTCGGCCCCGTTCCTTTGGGGGCGACTGTAATTTACAGGCCGCTTTACTTTGCGAACCTTTGTGTGATTATCGTAGAATACAATATGGCCCTTGATACACATTTTTTCGGCAGAAACACAGCAAAATGCAGCCGCGATATCGCAAAAGGGCAAAACAAAAGTGGGAGCAAACATCAACGTTTACTCCCGCTTTCAGCAGATCATGTAATATTAAGTTGGTCGCAACCTTGTTGCAACTTGCCAGCAAGTTACCGGCAAATTACCCGTTTTCAAGTTCGTCTTCCAGAATTTGCTGCCACTCGTCCATGTGGTCTTCCGCAGCTGGCCGCAAGTACGGATGTGGAGGCCGCTTGCTTGTTCCCTCCTCCTCGAAAGCGGCGTATTCGACGTTAGACCCGACGTAAACGGCGTTATCATCCGCGTAATGTGTGATACTGTTTCTAAGCCGCCCGGTTATGACATGAACCAATTTTTTTGCATATGTCTCGCATTTCAGGCCGATTCTTTCTAGCGTCCGCCCAATAGCGGCCTTGATTCTATCGGTGATTTCCTCTGTAAAATCGCTCATACTGATATCTACGTGAAAACTTCCGTTTCCGCTTGATTGATGCGTATTCTTCGGCATGGCTTTCCCCCTCTATATTTTGAAAAATTTCGTCCTAATGACTATTTGAAAGTCAACATTTTCAATTTATTGTGCTTTCCCGTAAATACATTCTGATATACGCCATGCGGCACATCTGGATTCTTTGCACTCCACAAATTCGGCGGTGTTGTGCTCGATTACCTGCTGCATGATAACATTTCCGTTTTCGTCGTATTCATACGTTGTTTGTTGGACGAGATGCCGATCAACGGTGTATGGGCAATACCCCATTTATATTTTCCTCCTTGCAAAGACTTTTTTACATTTGACAATATCGCATCCCCAAATACGCCTGTGGAAAATGGTGATTGCCTCTTTTTTGCTTTTTGCGTTTACGCACAAGCGGTGTATCTGCAAAAGCTGCATGTAACCATCATCATCAAATAATTCCCGTCTATCAACGTATTCAACGATGTATAGTGGGCGGATAAGTTTCACGTTGTTCCCCATCTGTTTCCCTCCTCAATCTCTTTGCCCTTTTTCCACTCCTCGTAGCTCACGCCACCCAGTTTAGAGGCCCTGGGGGCGTTGGGGTCGTGGAATTTGTCAACGGAAATAATGGTGCACCGGCAATTGTAAATCAAATACCCAGGCGCTTTTGGGTCACCGGGGTAGTCCATTTCGTAGCCATCCACAATAAACGGCTTGCCAATGTCCACCATTTGCCCGTCTGCCTGCCGGTGCTCGTGCCGCGTCCTGCCGTCCAGTGTGGCAACCCATTGTTGCTTTAATTGGATACCCATTTTTTCGGCCCGCTTGTATGTGTCGGTTCTCCCGGCGCATTCTGCCGCCGTGGTAGCCGTCCTTGCAGATCTAACGGCGGCATGATAGCCCATGTTCGCCACACCTTGCAGCCGTTGGGCAATCTCGGGGATCGGATCTCCCAGCAAAATGCCTTTTGTGATTGCTTCGGTGATGTGCTGCCTGTTCCACTGCATATCCACCGGGATATCCACAGACGGCAGCGGCAGCAAATCAGGCGTATCTTTGATAAGCCGTTCCACGGTGCTTTTGTCGTACAGCGTCCACGATAGATTCATTTTCATGTTTTGCTCGATATCGTAGGCCGCGAAATTGGCGTTCAGGGCGTAAACATCCAGGGCCTCGCCGGAAACGATACGCATAGCGATTTTATCGGCATTGGTAAAATCCTCGGACAAAACGCCGATCATATCTTTCAGGTGCTTTGCCTTTCCCAAAGTCTCCTGCCGCCATGCGATATAGTTTCGCCGCTTCATTTTCCCAGCTTCGACAAGAGCGGCTTTCTCTTTGTCCTCTTTTTCAAACGTTTTGAGGATTTCTCCCAGCCGCTTCTTTGCGTCGTCCACGGTTTCGCTGTAGATCCTGGCAATCCGCTTTTCCATGATTTCCAGCCGCTTGTCCGTCCACTTATGCCCATAATCGGCCATGGCTTATTCCTCCGGCTGCTTATTCTGGTTGTCCGGCTCCTGCTGCTGCTGCTGCATCGCCTGGAATTGCTTTTCCATAGCGCCCATCCGCTGCAAATCGGCCTCGTCCCGCCTTTTCAGGATGTCCGGCACTTCCTCCGGCAGAATCCACGGCAGGTGCTTCAAAACGGTTTCGTCGTCCAGGTATTCGGCGGCGGACAGCACCATACTGGTCTCCTCCGCCTGGTTGATGACCTTGTTCCAGGTAAATTGCGGCTCCGGATTCTGAATTCCGGCCACGGCGCAAATCTGCTGGATAAAGTCAATCAGGAAATATTCGAAGTCTGCGCATTTGTTGTCTTGCGGCTGATAAGCAGCGGAAATCTCCGTGGCCGTTTTCTCAGCTCCGGCCAGCGCCGCAACGTCCAGCATTTGTGCATCCTCGTACAGGTCACGCCGCAGAATGTCAAGCATGGTCTTTCTCGCTTCTACGGGAACGTCCAGGGTGTGAGCTTCTGCCGCGGTCCCGTCGGCATCGTCCACCGTAGCCGCCCGAACCGAACGCATCCGCTGGATGAACTTTGCAAGGTCCGGGTCGTCCATGGCACCGGAATTGTGCAGCAGCCAGTAAACACCGGCCTCGTCAATCTGGTTGGCGAATCCAGACTTTACAAAATCGTAGCAGTCAATGGATTCCCGCAGCCCCACCAGCTCGGATTCGTGGGTATCATTTCCGTACAAGATTGCAATGGGCAGCCGGGTATAGTTTTCGTCGCACTGGTCCACAACGCCAAAATCGTCCCGCAGCTCCCGCCGAATGTATCCTCGCTTTGCAGCCAGAAGGGAAGGGGAGTCGCTTCCGATTGCGCTCCACTCGCTCACGCCGTCCGGCTCGTAGAGCGTGGCCCGGAACACACTTTTGCGCCCAGTCTCCCGAAACCAGTACCGGATTCCGGCCATCATTTCCCCGGTGCTTTCGTCAAATAGCGGCACGAATCCGGGATTCCCGGCGGTGTCAGCGAACGAAAACACTTCCAGATGGTCCAGATTCCAAAATCCGAATGCTTTTCCCTGGGCCAGCGCCATCTTGGCGGCGGTCTGTAATTTGTTGTCAAAGTTCGCCCCCAGCCGCTCTTTGCCATCCATGGAAACGCCATTGCCCAGCACATATCCAACCTCCTGGGTAATCAGCCGCCGGAACATAAGCGTTTTGAGCCTGTAGTCACTGGACCAAATGTCCGGAGTCTTGTTCCCGGACAGCGTAAAAATAACCTTCTGCATCCGCTCGATGGTCAAATTATGCTTGTTGTAGTACGCCATGCCCGCCACAGCGTCCCGGTAAGCTTTGCTGTCCCGGTGCATATTCACAGCTTCCCGCAGAAATTCCCCGATTCTTCCGTCGCTGACAGCTTCCTGCAAATCCTGGTATGTCTTCATTCGTTCCCTCCGATGTTATAAAAGTCTCGCCACTTCCGGCGGAATGTCCTGCTTTTTCTTGACCTTGTACCGCATGATTGTGTTGCAAAAGTAACGGATATCATCCATTGCGTGGTCGTTCTCTTTGATGACGCTATCATCGTTCTTTTTTTCGTCCCATCGGTACAATCCGAATTCCCGGATGCTGTCCGTGCATGACCGATGGATTTTGATGTTCCCATCTTTTAGGTAAACAGACGTTCGCCTTATGCCGTCCAGAACGTCGTTTTTGGCTCCCAGTACCTTGAATTTCCGTTGCCGCAGCGCCTCGATGAACGAAGCACCGGACGGGTCAACGATAACCCTTTTTATCTCGTACCCATCGGCCAACTCCGTCACCTTGTCGCAGTACTCCGCATCCGTCATATTCCTGCTGTTTTCCCGTCCGCTGTAATAGTACTCTTTGATTCTGACGGCCTTGTCCCCGGTGACGCTCCACAGGCCAGCCGAAAAGGGATTCAGCGTGCCGTAGTCGATGGATATGTAATACTCCGCACCCTTTGGCCGCTCGTCGGTTATGTTTTCTTCGCCAAAACTGTACACAAGCCCCTCAGCCAGCACCCAGAGGCCCAGGACATAGCGCTGATAAAACACGCCGGTGTACATGCGTTCATATCGTTCCCGGATTTCTGGTGCCAGACTGTAATTGTCCTGCATGGTAAAGTGGATATGCAGGGCGTTCATTTCCTTGCTTTTCAGCACCCAGTTTTTATTAAACCAGTGTTCCGGCCCGCCGGGATTGCAGTTAAACCAGAGCTTTGACCCAGCCACAGAACACCGTGCAATGACCTGTTCCACAAAGGATTGCGGCATAAGGACCACTTCGTCCAGCAGCGCCCCGGCCAGTGTGATGCCCTGTACCAGGGCATAAGAGCTTTCATCTTTGCCGCCGAACAGGTAGTAAATGTTTTTGTGGCCGCAGCCGTCGGAGACCACCAGCATGTTTTCCCCACGGCGTTCCGAAATTTCCAAATCCTCCGGCACCCAGTCATGCAGATGCAAAATGACATTTCGCCGCAAACTCTGTATCGTTCTCCCGCAGATGCCGAAAATCTGGCCGTCGAAATTGGACATACTCCACAGGATAAATCCCACAGCCATGCTGACGGTTTTTCCGGACCGGATAGACCCATCACAGATGATTGCATCCCGGCCCTTGAATTTCGGCTGATTCCACCACAGCATAGCCAGCTTTTGCCGCTTACTCAACCTCTGGTAAATCATCCGTGTTTATCTCCTCCATGCTGGATATCGCATCCAGAAGATTGTTCTTCTGTGTTCCGTTCGCTTTCTGTTTATTGCAGCCGCTGTACAGCCCATACCGTTTGCCCAGAAGCTCCGCAGCTTTCAGGCGCTCTTTTTCGTCCGGCGATTTCTCCATTTCCCGGGCCTTGCTTATAAAATCCCCGGCGCTCTCCACAACAACAACGGACGACCGAGACTGCCCACGCATTACGGACGTTAGATATTTCAAAACCTCATCCTGGTCAGCAATCAAGGCTGCTTCCTTTTCGGCCATTCGGGATTCCATGTACGATTTGATTTGAGGTTTTCTGAGGTTGTCTGCGCCTGTTCTGTATGCGGTTTGCGCCGAATACCCGGCTCTGATTGCGGCCTGGGTAGCATTCAAATCAATCAAATATTCATCGACAAATCTTTGCTGTTTTGCCGTTAATTTTGCCACAATCTCACCAACTTTTTTCTAAAAATTCAAAAGTTTTCCTTGACATACACGTAAATACGTGGTATACTTAATACATGGAAAGGAGGTAAACAATGAGCAAGCAAAAGAAAAAGCCCTCGAAACTCGAAACAATCAAAACGGTTGTTGAAATCCTTGCCGGAATCGCTACAATCGTAAAGATGACAATCGAGATCATCAAGGGCTAAGCCACCACCGAAGGGGAGGGAAACCTCCCCGGAGGGCTTGCCCATATTATAGCCTAAAGACATGGAGGTTGCAATATGTTTAAGAAAATTCTAAAAAACTTATCCAGCAGCTTTTGCATATATCTTCTGGCTGCTGCAAATGTCATCCACGCAATCGAAACGGACTGCTTCGACTGGCTTTTATGGCTGTCTGTCGGTCTTTGCGCTCTGTCAATCATCCTGACTGTTGCTTGCTCGGCAGGTGAGAACGATGGTTAAGTTGAAAGAGCTTCGAGCAAAAGCCGGGCTGTCCATCAAAGCGCTATCCGATCTATGCGGTGTTCCCCGCAGAACACTCGAGGACATCGAAGCGAGGGGGGATTGCAGGATTTCCACAGCCTATATAATTTGCAAAGCGCTAGAATGCTCCCTTGATGAATTCTATTGCGAATCATGATCTGATACCTCCCGGTTATTCCGGGGGGTATTTTCTGACTACAATAGTATTGCTTTCCCCAGGCTGTGATACACATTTTTCGAAATATCCCATTTTATCGGCGACTGCGTACACAAACTCTTTGTTCCACTTGCACGCTGTGCTCTCCGAGATATACAGCTGTACGGCAGCACCGGGTACATTGTACTGCCGTTTCCTGTAAATCAAGTCGATCATTCTCAGGCGTTCAGCGCCTCTGTATTGGCTTTTTGTTTCTTCAATAACTTTGTCTACCGCTATTTTAACAAGGTAGTTCTGGTAGGTCAGCGGGGCTGTGCCACTCATATTTCGCATGATGGATTCTTTTACGTAGTGATACCACCAGTATTTTGGCCTTGACATAGCCCCAACTCCTTTCAAATAGTCATCAGACGATTGCTGTATTGGGCATTCCAGCCAGCCAACCAACCGGTTTGTATATTGCAAGCAACTTTGTCAACGCAGCCATCCGCTTTACCGTCTGCGCTTTGCTTGCTGCATCATACAGTGCCGCTATACATCCGTATCCCTCCATCTTGTCGGCGGCCAATACATAGGATGTTGCCTGTAACGCCTCCAAGAACCACCCGGGAACGCTGCCACCCATATAGGTTGCCATAGTCCTGCGGATAATCTTTTCAGGGTCAACCCCATCGTCTTCCTCGGCATCTTCCCATACTCCGTCCTTGGCGACCTGCTTAATAGCTGCCGCCAAATCCTGCGTAATGCGCTCATTTACATTTTGGATGATTTGATTTTGGTCGAATGTAATTTCCGCCATAATGCGCTCCTTTCACTTTCCGTTTGCGGTAACTTTTTCCTTGGCATGGGAAAGAAGTATCACCTCACTTTCTCCCATTCACGCCCCGCAGCCGCCTGCGCACCTGCTCCCGCGTCCACTGCACCTCGGCCCGGTGGAAGGCCTTGGCGATCTGATAGTCTGCGCAGCGGTCAGAGCAGGCGGGGGAGCGGCGTTTGCAGTCCTTGCAGCAGCCGAGGAAGCTAATGTTGATCGGCATCATTTGGGCCTCCTGTTTTGCCGCCCCCGGCAAATTGTCCCATATTGCGCACGTCCGCAGATTGGCCACGGCGCTGGCCGTAGCTGCAAAAATCGTCAGCCTTTACATACGGCAAACCACCGGCAAAATCACATCCGCACTCGAACTCATCGGGCTTGTAATACTTGCAATCTTTGCACCGCACCACCGGCACGGCATCCCGGAAATAATGCTCAATCATCTGCTCTACCCGAAAAGACGGAACCAGCATGGAGCCGTTGGTGTACTCCATAGAGGAATCCCGGAATTCGTAATCATGCAAAAATTGCTTCCAGCTTTCTGGAAACTGCATTGCATCAGCCATTTCCATTTCCTCCTTCCTCCGGCGGTTCTGGTAGTGGCATCCAGTGGGTGATTTCAATAGCGTCATCCACCTGATCCGTTTCGTTCGTGCCGTACTCAGCAAGCAAATCTTCACAAACGCACGACCACCAATACCACTTTTCCATGTAATAGACAGCAGTCGCTTTTTGCGGAACATCCTTCATTTCCTGGTAATACGGCTCTGGTCTGTGATTTACCCAAACCACATTTACAGGCTCAAGTTCCTTCGGCAACCGAACAGACGCGGGAATCCATGGGGTGAACTTCTTACAGCAGGGGTAGCCGACGATCTCACCGCACTCCCTGTTCCCGTAGATCATATTTCCGTCTATACTGTGGTCAAAATGACCGCACATGGTACAAATGAACATTTCGGCAGCCTGCCACTTCTTCCGAAGCTGGACGACGGCTTTCTCGCGCTCCTGGAACCGCGCCACCGGCTCCACGTCGGCGGTGGGGAGACCATTAACCAGGCGGACAGCGTTTTCAAAGTCGCAAAATCCGCAAATGGTGCCACTACTTCCGCCACAGTCAGTACAGCCTGCCTCCCGAATCTTCTCAATCGCCGCCTCCCGGCTGATGTAATCACTCATTTCAATTCCTCCACATACCGCCAGCTCTGAGGCGGGCGTTTGATATGACCGCCATTTTTGCAATATGCACACCCATATTCATCACACACTTTGCCTATGCAGTTTTCAAACGGGCGCGAAAACTCGCTCAGCTCCCTCGGCATGTCGTATATTTTCAGCCCGGAAATGTGCCAGCCATATAGCGTAGTTCCTGCCGAGTACGCAACTACGTCAGGTTCGCTCATGCAGGCCGCAGCATTAAAAATTGCGTCATGTCCGAACGTCTTATCTGTGACATAGGTGTCGCACACAAACTCCCCGACAACTATTTTCCCACCGCTCACATTGCATACCATCCCGCCGTTAACTTTGTATCCCAGGTTCCCGGCAGTGCAATAAATGTAAACCTTGAAAGGCGTTTCCAGCTTCGGACGGGTCTTTCTGACTTCCAGTGTCTTTTCCCCGGAAAGAATCTTATCCACCCACTCCGGGCGAATGCTGATAAGTACCGCTTTAGCCATGTTCAGCCCTCCGGTTCCAAGCTTTACGAGCTTCTTCTTTTGTGCGGCCTAGTTTTGCATTGGCTCCACATTTCTGGCACTGTGCCATGTACCGATAGTATAAGTACTTGTTTTCGTCTTCAAGTATCTCTACACCTTTGCCCCCGCAAAACGGGCAGGGCTTCAAGTTGATTTCGTCCATATTTCTCCTTTCCGCCCGGGTTGCCCCGGGCTTGATTTAGCAGCTATATTCCACTGCCTCCTGCCGATTGATGAAAAAATGGATTCCGGCGGCGCATTCTTGGAATCTGTCTTCGCAGAAATCCGGAACGGAAACCGTTTTCCCCACCGTGTAAATGAAGTTCAGGTCTCTGTTACTTGCTACGCTGGCGATTCCGGGGGCTGTGCCGTCAAGGTCTTCGATTGCTATCACAACAGCCTTATCGCAGCGGCACTTTCTGCCCGTGGCGGAACTGCGCCTTGCATCCTCCGGGATCAGCAGCTTCACGATTTTACCAATTTTACCACCAGCCTTTTTCCAGGCAATGAAAGCACCGGAATCTGGGCATGCCATCGGAATATACGGAATGTTTTTTGCCCCGGACAGGTAGGCCCCGGTCAGGTTGGCCCTGGACAGGTCTGCCTTGGTCAGGTCGGCCCCGGTCAGGTCGGCCCCGGTCAGGTTGGCCCTGGACAGGTAGGCCCTGGACAGGTCGGCCCGCATGTCCTCCCACCCTTCGCAATCCCGCATCAGCCAATGCTTATGGTTGCGCAGAATTTCATTCAACTGCGCTTGCGTGTATGTTTTCATATTCATCCTTTCCGCCCGGGTTGCCCCGGGCTTTTAAATGCCTCGATTTCGAGGCGGTTAAACCATTTCCGTAAGGTCACGAAAATGATCATCCAAACCGTTTCCTCGTCACCGCCATCGGAAACTCCTCAATCTCGCTCGCCCACAGGCAGCTTCCTTTCCCGTTCAGCTGCTCCCAGATCAGCGGAAACCCGCCAATTCCATCAAATAGGCTTGCCATGGTAGCGTCCCGTTCGTACTGGGCGCAGAGGCGTTTCAGAACCCACTTCCACGGAGGCAGAGCAATGGAATTCCCAAGGGCCTTGTATCTGGCGGAATCGGTGGTATTCCTACGTTTGCCCTTGCTGCTATTCCATCTCCCAATGTTCGTCCAGCCGTCCGGGAATCCTTGTAGCCGTTCGCATTCCAGTGGGGTCAGGCGGCGCACTGCCATATTGACCCGGCAAACATTATTGAGATTCAGACTTGAACCGCCGCTTTCTTTTGCCTGTAATGTGCCATTGATATTGGGATTTTCGGTGCCGTTCCGGCAATCCACGGCGCACCAAGGTCTTCCCTTGAAATCCCGCTGTTTGCAACTGCTTGCAACATCGCCCTCGCAGTAATCGCCGAACCACCGCATTTGATACGTAAGCGGCACTTGATTCCCGCCTGTCCCCATTCTGGCCTGCAAGGATGGGGCTATGCCGCCGCAATCCCGGACAACATCACAGGCGTGGGACATATCCAGTATGGTTGCATCGTGCCGTTGCGAGGAAATGGTTGGAGATTGTTCCACCGCATAACCAATGCCGTGTGCTTTTGCACCAAGGTGTGCGCTAAATCCAGCGCACACCGCCGGCCGGTCGATGGTATTCAGGGTGTAGCACACATCCTCTTTCCATCCTTTGCCGTTACATCTTGCGGTGTCGGCACGGTCGATTCCGTTTCCCTGCAAGCAAAATACCGTCTGGTCGTTGTTGCAGCCCAAAGTCCCAGAAAGCTCTTTTTGCACTAAGGCTCCTTTTCCGCCTCCGTCACAGCCCCCCCTGACTCGGACTGCATAAGCAGCGCCGCTTTCAGAGCTTCCGGCAAATCCTTTCCTCTCCTCGCTGCCCGGTTCAGAACCCCCCGACAGGCTTTTGCGGACAAATAGTATTTCGGGTGCGGATCGTCCTCCAAAATCTGCGACAAGCGCGATTCTACGCCGTCTTTGGGGCACTCCCCAAAACTGCGCGTCAAGTACTCGCCAAGCAACGCTCCATCCGTCACCCATGAGGCAGCCGCTTGTGGGCCATCCCTTTTCAGGTACAGAAACAGGGGGGGCTTCCGGCTCTGCGATTTTGACCGCTTCTTCGAGGACTGCGGCAAAGTCTTTTCCTCCGTTGGAGCTGAACGCTCCGGGGACGTTTTCCCAGACCATGTATCGGGGGCGAATAAACTCACCTGTCCGTCCATTTGCTCTGTCATGCTCTCTCATCTCCTTGATGATTCTGATCTGCTCCATGTACAGCCCGGACCGCTGCCCGGCAAGGCCGGCTCTTTTCCCGGCAATGCTCAGATCTTGGCAGGGGCTACCGCCGATAATGCAGTCAACGATGGGAGCAGTGGCACCGTTGATTTTGGTAATGTCGCCGAGGTGTATCATTCGTCCATCATCTCCAAATAATCATCCATGCTGGTCTGCCCAGGAAGAATATCGTACTCCATCCACCAGCGAAATACATCTTCTGCGCTGTCCCAGGTTGATTCCTTTCCACGCAGCTTGCGTTCTGCCAGCATCCGGTCAAAGGCGTTCAGGTACAGCTGCTTGTATTTCGGCCATCTAGCAAATTCTACTTCACGGCCTTTCGTTCCAGCCATGGGGCAACCAACGCATCCGACACGGCATTGTCCTTCTGCGTAAAGGGGATTCATGGGGACTTTTGCGTCCTCCAGAAAACCGTACACATCCTTGTCCTTCCAGTCGATAATGGGGTTTACAACTCGTTTTGCTTTCAAACGGCAGTTTTCAAAAAGCATACGTTTTTCATCATTATCGTTGGCAAGGATGATTTTTTTATCCTTTGTTGCACCCAGTTTTTCGTAGATTCCACGGTTGTTTTTCCGGGATACCGATTCAGCCCAGCGGACTCCGGTGCAAATGAACCGCCCCGCCCCGCCTGTTTCTTTCAGAACAGAGCAGCAGTAGCGAACAAGCCGGGTAGGCGGCATCAGTTTTTGAGGAATCAAACTCCACATGGAGGTGCGCTGTCCCTTGTACATGGGCATATTCACGGTGCATTTGTAGCCCTTTTCCTCCAACCGTGCCATTTCCGAGCGCACGAACCGCACCGTCTCCGGGGCATCCGCCGTGGTGTGGTTGTGCTGGAACTCGCAGGGGATTCCCGCCCGAATGGCAAGCTCCGTGATAACGCCACTGTCTTTACCGCCAGAAATGCAGATCACAAGGGGCTGCTGATACGCCGTGAGCGACATGTCAGAGGCGGCTTTCAGGCGTTCGATTGCTGTTTGTTCTAAATCATTCATCGTTTTCCTCCGCCTCGCTTTCCAGGCAGCGGCGCAGGGGCTTTTCTTGGGCTGCCTTGGCGGCCTTGGCCTTGTCGTGGGCGGCTTTGGCCGACTGCCGGTTGAATTCTGCCTGACATTCCAGGCTGCACAGGGTGCGCCGCCCGCTTTCCGGCGGAATGGGCTTGCCGCAGATACGGCAGACCTTTTCGGGATTCATCACCGGCAGCTCCCGCAGGGGCGTGACCGCCACCGGCAGCACATGGGGCCGGGGTTTGGCGGCCATGTAATCGCCGTAGTGGAGGCCGTTCCGGGTGGCCATGTAAGCATCATGGCAGGAGCGGCAGCGGCCCCGTTCGTCCAGCTCGTCCCAGGTATGGGACGTGTGGCAGATTTTGCATTTGCTCATGCAGTGTTTCCCTCCATCATGCGGCGGATGGCCGCCCGTTCATCATCATCCAGGGGGCGGGGGAGCGCCTGGGTTTCCGCTTCCAGTGGCTTGGCAAATCCGGACATAAGACCGGCGATTTTCTCCCGCACCGGCAGCGGGATTTTGCGATCCTCTACTTGCCGCTTTTCCAGGATTTCATACACCTGCCGAAAATTTGCCCGATCTGCAATCTGATTCTCGCTCCAACACAGGCTTTTGTACCCCAGCCGCCGCACGGTCTCCCGCGTCAAGGGTGGCAACGAATCCAGGGCTTCCGCCTCGTTGTAGCTGCCATATTTGCGGATTGCAGCCATAGCCTTGTTCCATCCCTCGCCCCAGTCCTCGGCAGCCCCTCCGTTCTGGATTTCGGCCATACCGTCCCGGATATCAGCGATGGACGGTGACCACTTGTTTGTTGCAACCCACTTGCTCAGGATTGCCTCCGCCGCATCGTAGGGAATATCCTGCAATTGTCGATACCAAAGCTCCATGGCCTGCCTGTTTGGCAAAATGTTTTCCCGGCTGTAGTACGTCCGCAGCGCTGCGGCAAAATTCGCGAATTCCTGTGCGTTCATTCCGCTACCTCCCGGCCGCTGACCCAATCTGCGGCCATGCCGTAAAAATCTTCAAGTTCCTGGGCCTTTGTGGGCTTTTGGAACTGCTGCCGGTTCTGCGGCCGTGCCTGGTTCTGCTCCCGGGAAAGCCAGGAGTTTACAAACCGCATGATTCCGGCTTTGGTTTTGCGATTCTTGGGGTTTGCCAAAAGCCAACCCCGCATATTCCGCAGCTGCTGGTCTACGTCAACGGCGGGATACAGGCCGGAAAGCTCGTCCACCGTTTCCTGGGCAATCAGGAAATCAGAGCCGTCAACCAGCGGCAGCACCGCAGCAGGCGGGGGGCTGCTCGGCAGCTCCGCGCAAACATCCGTAGGATGTATATTATCTACCTCTTTCTCTACCTCTACCTCTATCTCTTTCTCTATCTCGTTCTTGCTTACGGCTTGCTCTACCTTAGCGTTTGCTTCCGTTTTGCTTTCGCTTTGCTTAGCGTTTGCTTTCGGTTTGCTTCCACCATTTTTCCCGTTTTCGGCCTTTTCTCTGGCTTTATCCAAAACAGGCCGAAGCAACTCAAAAGCAATCGCCACTGCGTCCGAAACGGAATCCAAATCAGGTTCTTCCTGAAAAAGCGCGTAGGAGCATATGATATCGTAAGCGTCGGCACGATCAGCCTTTTTCTTGATTCGGCTGATGGCCTTGTAAAAGCTTTCGTAAAATGTAAATTGTGTTCTCACGCTTACACTTCCTTTATCCGGATTCCGTACCGTTCCAGCATCAGCTTTCGCTTGATGATGTATTCTTTCGTTCGCACGCCCTTTGCGTCCTCCACAACGGTTTCGTCGCCCTTTGTGTAAACAAAATCCGCTATGTAGGCGCATTCCTTTTCCAGGACTTCCCCGGGCTTTCTGCGGCCCTTGTTCGGGCCGCGCTTGTAGACCTCAAAGCTCGGCGCTCGCTGGGTGGGAATTAGGACATACTTGACTTGCAGGCGCAAATTGGAGATTTTACCGGATCGCTCCAGAAGCCTAAGCTCCTGATATCTCCGTGCTTCCTTTTGGCTGTCAAACTCGATTCCGTTGACCACGGTTTTCTGATTGCCGTACTTGCTACGTTTCGTTCGCATTTTTTTTGCAAAAGATGATCGGGCAATTGTGCCGCCTGTAGTCAGCATAATATTCCAGGCAAACGGTCCGATTATCGGGCGGAAGCGCGGAACAGTACCCATGGTTCTTGTTGTCGTATCTCCGGCTGAATGGACATTCCAGGCAGCTTTTGGGTGGTTCGTCAGCAACGACGGCATAGACAATCATTTTTTAATTCCTCCTAAATCCGATTTTTTCTTGCCCATTCCCGCCGTTCTGCCAGCAGGATCGGGCAGCTATAAAAGTGCGGCTTCCAACCGTACCGGGGCGGTTCCCCAGACGCGGCTTTGAAAACAACGTTTTTCCAAATGTCGTGTTTGGCGACAACCTGATATTTTGTTTGCTTACCGGGTCGGGAGTATAGGACCGGCTCAATGTCGCACGGGCTATATTCTCCCGTCCATAAGCGCACCCATTTGATGGGCCTCCCACATAGCGGGCACTGGTTCCAGTAGTCCCGCCGTTTGTGGGTGATCCAGCACCGTTCCCGATTATCCGTCATCCTCTTTTTCCTCCCGGAAGTCAGGCATCAGCGTGTAATAAGGGCGGATGGCAGTCAAAACCTTTGTTGCTCTGCAATAATCGCAGCATCCGCAGCGCTTCGGCTTTACCCGCCCGGCTTTGATCATCTGGATCATGCCCAGGCGCTTCCTGATCTGCTCCAACTCGTAGTCGTACCGCTGCCGGTGATTCAGGTACAGGGCTTCCTTGTCTGGGTAGTCTTGTTTGGATATGGCGACGATGATAAACGGTGCATCCTCGCTGCTGTGGGCATTCTGCTTCTCGATTTCCGTATATACCGCCGCCCGCATCATGTAGCCGTAAGCGTCGATAAAGGTCACTTTTTCATGCATGGCTTCGGACCATTTCAGTTCAGAGATATTCGCAACGGTTTTCCAGTCGATGATCATTCGCCCGTCCGGAACGTACTTGTCAAGCCGTATCCGCCAAGGTACCCCCCACAGCTCGCCGGTCATGATCTTCTCGTTTTCCCCGGGGAGGTCGATCAGGGACCGAATCAGCGGGTCATTCTGGGCAACCTCAATCATTTTGTCCGCCTGCTCGTACGGGGCGTATTTCCCGGTGACAACGGTTTGGTCAGGCTCTCCCTTTTTGCCCTTGATGACCTTGGTCTTAAAAATCTTGTCGAAATGCTTCTGGATAAACTGCGCGTGTGCCTCCGACCCCTCGAAGAAGGTATGGAAGTAGTTCCCGACAAGAAAAGCCTCTTTGTCCGGGTCTGTCCACCGGCCCTCAAGCTTTGCCATGGCCTTTGCCTCGCACTCGCAAAAGCTCTGGTACTGGGAACAGCTCATGTATTCCCGGTCCGCTTCCGGGGTGTAATAATTATCTCTGGTAAGCTCCACGGCCAATGCCTCCCATCGTCAACTGCTGATTGAGCGTATTCAATGCCTCTTCCTCGCTGTTGCTGGGCAGCTCGGGGGCGGGGGCGGGGGCGGGGGAGAGGCCAAACGCGTCCTGGGGCTTCACGAAGCCGTCCTTGATGGCACTGTAGAGATGCCGCAGTTTTACTGCGTCGTTTTTGCTCAGGCTGCCCACGTCCTTTCCCAGCTTCTCGGAAATTTGCGCTGGGGTAATGCCAAATTCTCCGAACGCAGCAACCAGGCTTGCGATCACGTCCTCCAACTTCTTCCCGCCGTCCGTAAGAGATGCGGAAAGCGTTTCCTCGCAGGCGGCAAGAGCGGCGTCAACATACCAACCGGGCATTACAGCCAGTAGACAGGCCCGCTTTCTTCTGGCCCCCTTGTTGGCGACGGCTTCGTAAATGTCCCTCTCGTCGGTCAATTTGTAGCTGCCTTTTTTTGTGGCCCGCTCGTGCTTGACGGTAAAAGTCTTTTCGTCTGCAACGTTGGTCTGCAAGTCCCAGGCAAACGCCTTGATTGTGGTCATACCGTCCGTGGTGTCAACCTCAGTTACGCCACAGTCAATATTCCCCCAGTGCCGAGCCAAAACCTCCACCAGCCGAATAGACGGGCCTTTCACCACGCTATCACCCCGGGGGAATTCGTAGGTTGCCGCCTCGGCAAGCTCCTTCCGCTTGCACTCCCGCAGCACCATATCCAGTGCATAATCAGGATCACGGGGGAATTGGCGGGCAAGAAACATCTTGCCTTTGATCTCGGAAAGTTCTTTGCTTTCCTGGTACATTGCCATTCCGGAGACTGGCCGGAACATAATTTGTTCGTTCATCTTGACAAATCCTTTCTTAACGGTTAAAATAACCGTGTTATCCAAGTTCTTTTCTGCCCTTGCCGCTCCCGGTGTCACGACCGGGGGCGGCTTTTTACATAAGCTCCGCAGCGGGAACGTTCAGGACCGCTGCAATTCGCTTTAGCAGGGGAACGGAAGGGACTTTTACCCCGTGCTCCACCTGGTTAATCATCTGGCAGGTGACATACACCCTGTCTGCAAGCTCGGTCTGGGTCAGGCCCATTCGCTCCCGCAGCTCTGCAAGCCGCCTGTAATTGATACTGTCCATTTACTCACCCCCAATATTCCATATCGTCCGGCAGCCCGTGGATATCCACGGAACTTACCATATCGCCTTTGCAGTCTTTGCACACCGTCAGCGGTATTTTACCGACGTACAGTGTGTATTTTTCTTCGCCTACGCGGATTTCGCCGCCGCAGCAGTCGCATTTGATCGCGCCTTTGTCGGCCCGCGCCTGCCGCCGGTCTTCCAGCTCCCAGGGCTCCACGAATCGTTCCATTCGCGCACCCACTACAGGCTGATGATCGTGTTGATCACTACAGCGGCAACGGCCAGGACCAGGAAGATATTCATTTTCTCCCGGGCCTTGCGCTGCTTTTCAACAGCCGCCATGATTTCGTCATCCAAACCGATACACCCCCCGTCTGGTCGTTGTATGGTTGCGGTTTACCAGCTGCACAAAGGCCTTGTCTCCGGCCTGGTTCGTCTGCTCGGTTTCGTCCAACTGCCGCCGAAGTTCTGCAATCTGGGCTTTCAAAGCCTCGTTTTCCTTTTTTTCTTCAACCAAAGCCGCCCGGCAGCGCTTGAACTGCTGGCACAGCAGCCGCATTTTTGCGGCCTCTTCCGGCTTTAGATCATTGATAATGTCGCTCAGCATCATTTCCAATCCATTCCTTTCTGTTTGCCGGGATAACCCGCCCGGCTCTGGGCCGTCTGTTCCGTGCTGCCAAAAACAAGATTAGGAGGTTCGGCGGCCATGTCTCAAAACCGCCGTGGTGGGGGATGGCGGCCTCGAACCGCCGCAACACATTGTTTACGCCTGTTCCCCCATGTTGCCGGTCTTTCCCGGCTGCCGTCAATTTGCGTTCTCCCTGACGAACTTTCGGATTTCCTTATCGGAGTACCCCAAAAATTTCAGCACCACCGAAATGTCCGGCTTCATCAGCTCTACGAACCGTTTCATGGCGGATACCGGCATAGCCTCGGGGTTTTTCCGGTAGGTTCCAACGGTTGTGCGGGATACCTCCATATCGTTTTCCAATTCCCGATTGGATGGATACCAGGTTTTATTCGCCTGCATCCCAATCGCCACTTGAAACGCGGCCTTGGCTTTCTCTGCATCCTCAGCGGCGTATTTCCCGGCCAACTGTCTGATTCTCGGCATCTTGCGCACCTCCTTGTTCGTCTTGCCCCTGGCAGGGGGGAGCAACCAAAGCCACAACAAGCATTTCCCAGGGTGGTCTTACCCTTTTACATGGGGAGTTTTTCCCCAAGACCCAGGCCATAAAATCGGTGGCGCTCATCTTGTCGCTGCTGCCCTGCCATCATCAGGCCAGGTGGGGCGGTTCCTGGCGACGGCCCCGAAGGCCGTTTCGGCTTAAATATCCAAAATGTAGGATGTGGGGTTCCTTCTACAGACTCTGACCGCCTCAATGGTTCCTGTTCTGCCGGATTCTTTCATCCATCGTTTTCCGTGCCAAATGGCTTGTGATTTCGTTTTGTATTCTGCATCATTGCCCAGAAGGGGAAGATAAGCTTTGCAGGCGGCTATATCCGCGGAATCCGGGGTAAACTTCCAGTAGTACATATCAATTTCCTTTCTGCATCGGGCGGGTTGCCCCGCCCGGTTGTACATTAGCGGTTGCGGCATCCGGTAGCCATTGCGAAAGCTTTAAGTGCTTCCTTTACGGATTCATGGGCTTTCTGCAAGGCACCGTTGTCTTTGTCATTGCACCATGCGTAAAAGAGCGTTTTTTCTGTGTCAGCCAGAAAATCGAAGATGTCTTGGTTGCTCATGTTATTACCTCCAAAATTGTTATCCAAATCCTTGAAATTTTTAGGTTTGTGTGTTATATTGTAGGTAGCTCTTAACTACAGTTACATTATAATCCAACAAGTAGGATTTGTCAAGTGCTATTTGGATTATTTTTTCCAACTTGTTGGAAAAACGTTGGAGGTAAGCCAAATGACATTTATTGAGCGTATTACAGCCTTGACGGAAGAAAAGGGCATCAAGGAAAAGCAGGTACTCGCTGATTGCGGGCTAAACAAAAATCAGTTCGGGTTATGGCGACAGGGGCGAACCCCCAATGCTGCAAGCCAAAAAGTGCTTGCCGACTATTTTGGTGTTTCCGTGCCCTACCTGATGGGCGAGACCGACGAAAGAGGGCAAAAAAAGAGCCCCGCCCAGATGGACGGGGCGGGGGTGGATGATGAACTTCGGCGGATTTGGGATGCCGCCAGCGATGACGAAAGAGGCCTGATCTTGGACATGGCCCGGATGGTGCGGGACAGGAGCCGAAAAGGTGAGTGACATTTCCTTGCCGAAGGATGCCAGGAAGATGCTTGCGGCCATGGAATCCGGCCCTATTCAGGTCGTCAAGGACGGATGGGAAACGGCGTACATCCTGATTGATAAAGGCCTGGCAGATAACGAGACCGCTGTGCATGATAAAACAATTGACGGAAAGCCGGGGCTTTTTGATTTGCGATTGCGCATAACCTCGGACGGAAGAATTTGGTTGCAGCAGTATGCGGATAAAAAAGCGGAACGAAGACACGATTTTTTCTTAGCTTTGTTCTCTTTCCTGCTGGGCTGGCTTGTTCCGAAGATTATTTCTCCTTTTTGGGATCGTATAATCGCGCTTCTCCAAAAGGCCGGGGCTTGAAATCCGGGCAGCGTTCTTTCATGTGCTTCCCGCACACGGTTTTCGCTACCCCGGTTTTCAGTGCCACGACGGTTCCGTACTCGCAGCACTTACACACGTTGTCCGGGCAGCTGTCCCGGGGCATATCAATTTCCAGGTGGGCCAGCTGGGCTAATACCTGGTTTGCAAATTCATCAAATTTGTATTGCGATACGAACATTGTATTATTCCTCCTCGTTCTGAGCCGCTTTTGACGGAATTCCGGCTTCCAGGATCATCAAAAGCAACTGCCCTTTTTCATGATCGCTGAGCTCAGAAATTATCTGATCGATTTTGGCTTTTGCTGCTGCGGCAGTTGCTGCACAGCAACAGAGGTGCGTTTTGCTTAGATCATCATCATCCGGGAATTTTGGGAAAAGCGCATCGATTGGCGCAATGGCATACCCTTTCATGCCGCTTTCATCGCCATTGTAGCACATTTCGTTTCCGTTAGCAATCTTTTCCATATCTTTTCTTCCTTTCGTATGTTTCGGCAGTGCGCCGTGTGATATAATATAGGGGGTGATTCTGATGGATCGAGAAACCAGGGATAAGCATTGGGCAGAATTAAACAAGCTTTCCGCGGATTACGTTGCAAGCGGTGGTTATGCCGCATATACAATTGTCCGCTACGCCATGGCGTTGCAGCTGCTTTATGAGCAGAACTATGTGGATTCTTTCGCAATGCTTGCGGAGGTGTTTCTTTGGGAGCTTAACGGCATGGATACGCCGTATTATTCATCCAGCCTTATTGGTATTGCAAAAAGGCTTTATCCATGCCTGCCGGTATCACGGATGAAATTGAATAAAATTTTATCCGATCGGATAAAGGCCCAGGCAACGCCGTTCCACTTTTACTCTGCCCAGGAAGTGCAGAAAATGTTTATGCTGCTAGTAACCGATAGGCGGGACGCTGCTGCCAATATTTTTATGGGCGGTCTGCCGGATGTGAAGAAATGGTTGCAGAGATCGAAAAAAGAAACGGAAAACGATATTAAAATACAGGATGCGCAGTTGGAGCGGGTGCAGGAAGCGGAAGAAAAATACAAAGAATCCAAAAATCTGGAAGAATACGTTGATTTTTGGGAAAACGTTTGGTTGGGCGGGGGACTGCTGTTTTACGGCTCTAAATGGTGGTTCGTTTTGCCGGATTTGTATTTTAAGCAAAAACGGTTCGATGAAGTTATCGAATTTTGCACTATGGTAAAATTTTTGGATGATTACGCATCCGATAAAGCCGATAAATATATTCTCCGTGCCCAGCAGCGCAAAGAAAAGCAGCTGGCGAAAAGCATTAAAACGAATGTTTGAATATGTAATATCACACAATAAGTGCATTAAAGCGGCCTTATTGGAGAAGGAGAAAGTAAAAATGGAACTTGACACACAAATTAAAGATTTAAAGAAATGCAACAAGATTTGCACGGCGCTAATCGCTGTTATTGCCGTTTTATGCGTTGCTCTGGTTTCGGTGGTGCTGGCGGGGAAAGCGAAGCAGGAGCGCCGTGCAGAGTTCTTTCGGCAAGTTGCAGAATACGGTACGAAATATTTGTACGAAAACACCAGCATTCAGCAGGACGGAAACACAGTCGTTGTTACAACGCAGCAAGAGGATTATACAAAAGCTGGATTTGCAATGTACGGCGCTAAAGGCAACGAAATGATTGCCGCAAGCGAAAAAACAAAAGGTGAGAAATTGCAGCAAATGGCCGATGATTGCAAGACTGGTTTTACTGTGGTTTATAAATTCTTGGATGGCATCAACCCCGATACTGTGATTTTCTCCACCAGCGGCGGAGAGGTAACGCAGGAATGGCCTTACTAATTGCACCCGGCCCCCGGTGCCATTCAGGGGCCGGGCCTGCCGCCGGTTCTTTGCGTCCCTTGCCGGTTGCAGACTTACAATAGCATTTTTTATGGCAAAGTGTAAATAACAGGGCTGATTTGTTGCTAATCAACCCTGTAAAATCAAAAATCATATTTGATATGGGAGGGCAAAAGTTATGGAATACCATCAAAATTCGACAATTGTCGCACAAATGCAGCCTATTTTTGATGCCCTCCCGGAAAAGCTCAAGGACGAGAAACTCCGGCGGGGGATGACGAACCAACAGCTTTCCGACGTATCAGGCGTTCCAATCGCCACAACAAGCAGAATCATTGCCGGGGCTGTCAGCAACCCCGGCATTTATCATATCGCCCCGCTCTGCGCGGCCCTGGGTGTGTCGTTGGATGCGCTCATGGGCATGCTCCCAGCGGGTAGCAGCGCCGCAGAGCTGGACGGCCTGCGGCAGGAGCTAGAACACAAAACGGAATTGCTGGCCGAAAAAGAAGCTGCCGTCGGTCGTTTGCTGGACAGAAGCCGGATTTTGGAAAACGGGATCTCCGCCCGTGACGAACAAATTCAGCACCAGGAAGAGGACATTCGCCGGAAAGATGCAGAAATAAAAGAGCTGCGCAACTTCTACAAGCCACTAGTGTACGGCCTGTGTGGCCTGTGCATCCTGCTTACCGTCGTGTGGTGTATCTTTGTCGTTCTGGATGCCCGCCAGCCTGGCATAGGCCTGATACGTTCCGGAGCGGTATCCCCGCTGATCTGGATAGGCGCTGCCGCTGTGGTGGTACTACTAATCACGCTATTGTGTCTCGCCGTCAGACGATTCTATCGAAAAATCGGGTGATTATTTATGGGCAGAAAGAAAAAAGCACCGCAAATCCGTATCCCGGAAATCAAACAGCTGCCGTCCGGCTCCTGGCACACCCGGGTAATGGTGGACGGGAAAAGAATTGCCATCACCAAACCCACGTATGATGAATGCGTGGCCGAATACCTAGCCATAAAAAAGGGAGTTGTCCAGGCAAAGGAAAAAGGTCCCCAGCGGTCGAAGACGCTGGAAGAGACGCTGACGGACTACATCAACGCTCGCCGTGGCTTCCGTTCCCCGGCCACAATTTGCGGCTATGAACGATATAGGAAAAACACCTTCCGCCAGATGATGTGCACCAACGTCTACACCGCCACCGATGCCCAGTGGCAGGCGGCGATTCAGCAGGAAAAAGCGGCTGGACGTTCGCCGAAGTACATCAAAAACGCTTGGGGGTTGATTTCATCAGCCATCGAAGAAGAAACAGGCAGGCGGCCCACCGTAATGCTGTACCCAAAGGATGCAAAGCCAAGAATATATTTGGAGCCGGACCAAATCGACATTTTTGTGGATGCCATCAAGGGGACAGACATCGAGATTCCGGCCCTGCTGTGCCTGTCCAGTCTCCGCCGCTCCGAAATGCTGGCCCTGAAATGGTCCAATGTGGATTTGAAAAACAAGATCATACACATCCAGGGCGCGAAGGTGGAAGGGGAGCACGGCCTGGAATACAAGCCGCAGAACAAGACGGACAAGTCCCGCCGCACTGAGCCGATTATCCCGCCGTTGTACGATGCCCTGTCAAAAGCTCCACACACCGGCGAATTTGTTGTCACAATGCCAGCAATCACAATTACCAGGCACCTGAAAAAAGTCTGCGCCGCCGCCGGTCTCCCTGAGGTTGGAATGCACGGCCTACGGCACAGTTTCGCAAGTTTGGCTTACCACCTGCAAATCCCGGAAATGATTGCAGCCGAAATTGGCGGCTGGAATGATCTGGCCACGATGCACAATATTTACACCCATTTGGCCGAAAAAGATATTGCCAAACGGGGCCACCAGATTGTGGATTACTTCGACGCAGAGGCGATAAAAATCCGCAAATTGGCAACGGAATTGGCAACGGAAAATAAAACGCCTTAGAGAAACCGATGTTTTAATGGATTTTATCGTGGGTTCGAGTCCCATTATCCACCCCATAAAGATACGCCCAGGATTTTAATTCCTGGGCGTTTTTCTTTGCATTTTGGCCGGATATGGTGCATTTTGGCTCTGATCCACGGCAAGATATTATGTCGCTTGGCAAGTATATTTGCCATATGGCAAGCTTTTTTGCCGCCAATTTGGCAACGGACTGGCAACGGCCATTTTATGCCTGCTTGTTGCTGCCATCTGCGTTCCATCCTGTGCGGGCGATTTCATCCCGCACAAGCCGTCGGATCGTCTGCAAGGGTGCGCCGGTTGCCTCCAAATAATTGATAATGTCGCTGTCTTTGGATTGGTTTAGCCGCAAGCCAATAAGCTTGGTGTTGTTTTTCTGCCATCTCGTAGTTTGCTCGGTGCTCATTTTTTCCCTCCTCTTCCTCGGCATTTGCGGATGCGTAGGGCGTTGATGGTTGGGTATTCCGCACCGTACATCCCTTTCTCGTAGGGGACGCGGCAGAACACGGCTTTTTCGGATTTACCCAAAATTTGGGCAATCTCTGGGACTGTTTTACCCTGGATATACAATTTGGATTCGTCCGTCTCCAAAGCACCGGCGGTGACCAGGATTTTTTGGACTTTTCCGTGGGAGATGTTCAGGCGGCGGGCAATGTTCTTCATGCTGGGGTTCTGTTCCCACAAGCGGAGGACGGCGGTATAGGTTGCGTCCATCATGGTTTGCTCCTTCTGCCCTCGTTACCTCCGGGGCGGGCGATTTGTGAAAAATGCCATATTGCAAACGGCTGCGGATATGGTACAATGTTTATGTCTTCCTCAGGCGGGCGGCCTGCGGAAGGTGGGCCACGATCCTGGCCCCGTGGGTTGAAAAAGTAACTAGGATAGTTACCAAACGGGAATAAGCGGTGCGGTTTGCACCGCTTATTTTTTGTCCTCCTGGCAATGCCGGAAGTACAGCGCGTCGAAGTCGGAAATCTTGCTTTCCAGCTTGATCCCGGCGGCATCCAGCTTGGGGCAAATGTCCTCCAGGCCGTCCTTGTTACAAACGTAAACCCAGGCCTTTCTAGGGGCCTTCATATCCAGGAGCCCAAACGCGCCGGAGGCGGGTTCCTCCATCCAGCGGAAGCCCATCTGCTTCGCCGAATCCTTAAAAGGATAGGTGTTGCCGCGGAGGACGATGTTAAATTTTCCCTCGAACGGGGAGACGGTTACCTCGGCATATACCGGGGTGCTGCGCTCCTCCTCGCGCTTCCGCTTGCCCCAGCAGGAAGGGCACTCGTCAAAGGTCTCGACGGCCCACGCTTCCCAGCTGTCGCACTCGCTGCGGTTGCGCTTGATCGCGGTTTTCTCAAATTTTGCACCGCAGGTTTTGCAGGTACAAATTGCTGTTGCCTTTGCCATGATTTATTCCTCCAATTAATTAAAGCTGGCCACGCCATCCACGATTTTTGCGTTTTTTGTTGTAAAGCTGCCGCCTTCTTCATAGACGATTCCGATTTCCTGCCCATGCTTCCGGTCCTGGACGAAGATGTCCACGACGCTGCCTTCAGGGGACCAAAGCCGCCATTCTCCAAATACGGTTTTGGCCACTTCAAACCCCTCCGGGGCCTCCACGGAAACGGGGAAGGAAACATGGTCGCCGACGTCATACGTTCCGTCCCCGTCCGGGGGAAGGATGAATGCACCGTCGGGGACGTTGCTAAAGCCGCTGCTCACAACGATAAGATCAAATTTCATATTCTGCCTTTCTGCCCTTTCCCCTGGGCGGCGGGGTTTTATGGGGTGCTTTCCTTAATTGTCTATATTATAGCATAGGTTGACCTATAAGTCAACCTATTTCTTATAATTTTTCAAAAAAATTTCTGCGCAAGAAATCAATCTTTGCGCAGAATTATTATATCTACAGTATCAATCTTTCAGTCGCCGAATAACAGCGGTGTATTCTTTGGGGTACAGCGCTTTCACGCACTCCATGTGTTCGTCCAGCACTTCCAGCAGCCGGGACATTCCGGCGGCTCTCGCCGCTGCTGCAAACTCGCTTCCGCTGCCGCCGTTATCAGGGGCAGGGGAGAGGGAATACAACTGCACGGGGATATTATCAACGGGGCGGGAGCTTGCCGGGAACAGATGATCTAATATCGTGTAGCACGATGCCAGCAGTTGGCAGGTGGAGGCCGTGGGCCGTCTGGCCGCTTTGCACTCCTCGATTGTTTCCAGCAAATCCCGCTCCGTCAACATTTTTTATTCCTCCATGCTCCGCAGGGCCTTTTCCAGGGCCTCCCGCGTCCGGCTGTCCGGCGCATCATCCATCATGTGCCGCAGCTTGTCGGCCATGTCCTCCCGGGCGTCCGCCCGGCTGTACCGGCCCATACTGTCCCGCTTCCGGCCCCTGTAGCTGGTATCGTATCGATCATCCCGATACATACCCCGCCCATAGTTGCCCATGGCGTACCAGTCACCGGCGTTGCTGTAGCCCTCGCCCATCATGATCTTATCCAGATTTTTCAGGGTGTGGGTAAGCTTGTCCACGGTTTCCAGATCACCGGCAGACAGCTCGCCTTTCTCGGCGATTTCGTTCAGCTCCCGGCACAGGGTTTCCCGCAAATCCTCCAAATGCTTCATGTTTTCACCTCCGTCACGCCACGCGCTCGATCAGCAGATTTGCATTCGCAACGCTGATTGCCTGCGTGCTGATGTTTTTAACTGCAAGACTTGCACAACAGCCCCGGGGCACATCCACAAACGCGGCTGTTGCCACGTTCCAGGCGTCGCCGACTGCTGCCGGGGTGACTGTTGCTGTGGTGGTAGGCAGCGCCTCACCGCCCAGGGACAGGGCAATGCTGATAGGCCCTACCGCTCCGCCAGTGGGAATGGACAGATTCCCAGAGAACAGCACCCGATAACGCGCGAACGGGGAGCACCCGTTACAGATGCCCCGCAGCGTTACCAGCCCGGCCCCCTCACGGTGAACAACATACCCCCGGTTGCATCGTACCGGAGCATCGGTAAACAGCACATTCGCCCCAGCCGCTACGGTCTGGGCCGCATTCGCAGTAAGTTCAACCGCCATTGCTATACCTCCTTACGCCGCAGACCCGCAGCCGCCGAAACCGTTACAGCAGCAGTTGGGGTTCGGCACGACATAGGCAGGCCGGGCCGGGGGATTGTAATAGGCAAACTGGTCGGCCACATAGCCCTTAATCGTCAGATTCTGGGCGTTCTGGCTGGCTGCCAGCTGGGCCATAAACAGCTGCTGGTTCTGATCGGCGATTTTCTGGTCCTTCGCCGCCAACTCCTGGGCCGTCAACCGCTGGTCGATGCTCCGGAAGCCGCAGTTCATAGCGTCGATGATGTCCCGGGTAGTGTTCTGCACCGTGTTCCGGGTCTCGCAGCTCTGGGTCGCCAGGTTGTAGTTCACGCCCTGGATGGCCGACCGGTTCTCGCAGCAGCACTGCTGCTGTGCCATCTGCATGTTAAACAACTGCTGCATCAGCGCCGCCTGCTGATTGCACCGAGCCAGTTCCGCCGCCTGGAAGCCGTTGTTCAGGTTCTGGTTGACCCCGGCAAAGCCGTTCAGCATTCCGGTGTTCATGGCGTAAAAGCCATCACAAATGCCGTTGTTCACAGCGTCGATCTTCCGCTCGATGTTGGCGAAATCGGAAGTAAGGATATACCCATCCATTGCACCACCGTTTCCACCGCCGAAGCCGCCGCCCCAGCCGTTGCCGCCCCAGCCGAAGAAGCCGAAGATCAGGAAGATGATGATCCACGCAGACCAATCACCGCCCCAACCCATGCCGCCGCCATAGCCGCTGTTGCCCTCGGTGCAGGCGCGGATATCGGCAGGGGACATATCATTGCCAATACTCATTTTTTGATTCCTCCCATAATAAAATATTTATAACAGCGACGTTTACCGCTTGTTACCGAAACCGAACATTCCTCGGAACTGCTCAAATTGCCCCTGCATCTGGTTCGCCATTTGCTGGGCCTGGTTTAGCTGCTGCTGGCTTACTCTGCCGCTTTGCAGCATTTGGTTAAGCAACTGCTGTGGATTTTGTCCACGCATTTGCTGCATAAACTGCGGAAACTGGGAAATCATCTGCATGGGATTAGGCATCATGTTTCGTTCCCTCCATTGCCTTTATTTTGTCTTCCAGCGCCGAAAGACGCTTTTCAAAGTCTGGGTTTACTGCCTCCGGGGCCGCCGCAGCATCCCGGATTTTGTATTCGTAGGCCACCAACGGCATGGGCCGCCCGTTCATATCGGCCCTTTTTTCATAAAAAATCGGTTTGTTGCTGTCCCAAAGTCGCACAAAACCATTGGGAACCATCTGAAAAGAATCTGCCGCCGATTCCGACGCAACCCATATTCTGTCATCTTGCGGGGCCTGCTGGCCCTGCATCGGCATTTGCGTCTGCTGCATCGGCTGCATTTGTGGGCTGAAATAGTTCGGCTGGAAATAGCCGCTTTGGTAATTGGGCTGCATATAGGGGTTTGCCATCATTCACGCCTCCAAAAATAGATTGGGTTTTCGTCCATGGAGTTCCATGTGTCGTATAATTCGCCGTCGCAGACGGTTACGACGTGGTTTTTCAGGGCGACAACGTATGTTCCCGCTGGGTATTCCCGGATAAAATCCCGCACGGTGTAGCAGTCCGGGCATTCTGCCGGTATTGCCGCCCGCCGGAAGCCGTTCTTTCGCAGCACCGCTCCCCATACGTTGTTTGCGCTGGGCATATCACATTGTTCCAGGCCCTCCGTTGCGAGTAGGGTATAGGCCTCGTACCAGCTGATACCCAGGGCCTTTGCAACGGCTCTGACGGCACAGTCCCCTACTTTCGCCGTCCGTGGGTTCGGGTTAAAGCTGCGAAATTCGCCCATAGGCATCGCCCCTTTCCGCTTTTATGGTAACAAAAAAACAGGCGAACGAATCAGCATCGTTTCGCCTGTTTTTGCTTAAAAAATCGTCATTTTGGGGTCAAATGATCAGGTCGTCCGGGAGTATGGCACTAAACCCCTTGACTGCATCGTATTTTCGTTGCAGCCGTTGGACGGCCCTGGTCACTGTGGCTTGGGACACATTATATTTCTGCGTTTGCCAATATTGGCTTTTCCCGGCGGCCCGGGTGATTAGGATTCCCTTTTCCAGCTCGGACAAAAATGCAAGCCGGTCGAATTCTTCCACGATCACCCGGTTAATCCGGGATTTGTCCACTCGCCGTCAATCCTCCTTCGGCCAATTATACCCCTGCGCCTGCTTGCTATCAGAGATACCCGCCGTGGTAGGGTCGACCACCACGCCCAGCACCACCAGCACGCCAAACACGGCGTTTACCACGGCAATCAGCTTATTGCCGATGTCGCCCAGGTCCAGAGTAAAGCCGAATACGGCGGCCACGGTCTGAATCAGCAGCAGTACGGCGGGGATCACCGCCAGCCAGAAGGTCTTGTTCTTGATACGCACAATCCAGTTGATGTTCTTCATAATGTTCTCCTTTCGATTTTCAGCCAAGCCCAAACTTGGCCAGAATGTAACCCATGACAGCAGATACCGCGATATACACGGCCTTCTCCACCACGAATTTCCAACGTTTCCCCGGTTCAGCTTTTAGGTCCTGCACATCGCTGCACAGGCCGTCCACCTTGTCCCCGGTGATCTCCATCCGTTCTGCCATAACGGCCACAGAGGTGGCCAGATGGTTTACCGCCTCTGTGTTTTTTTCCACGGTATCCAGCCGGTGGGAGTTGGATTTGCTGCGCTGCTCCACAGCCGACAGCCGCCCGGCGATCTCTGTTTCGTCCATCGGCAGCACCTCCTAGTTCCCGATATCCATATGCACGTGCTGCGCATCGATGGCGTAGCAGTACACCACGTTTTTCTGCTGCCGCACGATGCTCAGCACCTCAGCTGCCGACAGCCCGGGGATGCGGAAATCCATAGCGTGTCCCAGCAGGTGCCGGGAGTTCCATACGCCCCCAACCTCCGCGTTGTGGGTCTTGCACCGCACCGTGCTGGTGGGGACCATGGGCTTTCCCGCCGCCTCCCGCACCGCGTCCGCAAGCCGCATCAGCTTTTCTGCGGGCTCCACCGGGAAGCCGCCGCACTTGCCGCAGGAGCAGGCAATGTAGGGGTCTGTCCGCTTAAAATATCGGATGTCTGCCCACCAGCTGGGGCCGCCCGCTCCCGCCGTGTCGCCGCTTCCCGCCCCATCAGGCGGCTTATACACCCGCCCATTGCTTACCGCATCCAGCAGCGCCTTTTCCGTCTGCGCCCCTGCCACTCCGTCCACCGTCAGCCCCTCGGCCCGCTGGAATGCCTTTACCGCATCCCGGGTGTTGGCCCCGTCCAGCCCGTCAATGGGGCCGGGGTCGTAGCCCAGGTAATCAAGTAGGCACTGCGTCTGTCTGACTGTCACTGTCGTCAACCTCCTCCAGTCCAATGTCCTCCAAGTCCTGTTGATAGATGTAATCCACTGCCATGGCCGTGGTGTCCACCATCGCCTGCTGCGTCTCGTCCAGCTGCGCCGCCGCCGCGCTCTGGGCCGCTTGC
>ERZ772831.523-NODE-523-length-41219-cov-20.621101_pt1 | contig 41219 bp, 58 predicted proteins | sample MGYA00580858_ERZ772831 | MGnify/ENA primary metagenome ERZ772831 (study PRJEB29015, sample SAMEA2737694) | human gut metagenome | biome: human gut; feature: human-associated habitat; material: faeces | place: China | collected 2012 ... | reverse complement strand
TTTGTTGCTCAGGTACTTATAAAATAAGTTAAACTAAAATGCTGCGGAATTTAGGTTTGCGATAGATAATGAGCAGACGAAAAACTACCCTTTCCGCAGGTACAACCTACGAATTGAGACAACTAAAAAGCGAGACTTGTCTGTTGAGGAAATCCGGTCTATATTTGATGCTGGTGGTGATGAGCTGGTCGATATGTTCCTGCTGATGTTCCTGCTGATTGGTATCAATGTGCGTGACTTGTTCGCCTTGACAAATGAGAATATCATCCGTGGAAGGCTGGAATACGACCGTGCGAAGACTGGCAGGCATTACTCCATCCTTCTTCATCCCGAAGCTCTTCGCATCATCGAGAAGTACAAAGGAGAAAAGAAGCTGCTTCGTTTCTCGGATCATTTCAAGAACGTTGATACTGCAACGGTCATGATAAATAAGAAACTCGCAAAGGTGCGCCCAGGGCTTACTACGTACTACGCTCGCCATACGTGGGCATCCATCGCCTTCAACATTGGAATACAAAAGGACGTGGTGTCGCTTGCGCTTGGTCACTCATTTGGTGTCCGGGTAACTGATACCTACATCAATGCAGACCTATCGAGAGTAGATGAAGCAAACCGCAGGGTTATTGATTACGTGCTATACAACAAGAAATAGCCCTTATTTCTTGCGAATTTGCCGCAGAAACGGCTCAAATTGTTTTCGGGGATAGTTTTACATGCTTACTACACAAACAGCTCAGAACGCAAATTTCGGGGTGAATCAAAAAAAAGAGTACAAAAATACCCCAGCGGTGAAAAAGTCAATCCGCTGGGGTAATAAGTGGAAACCACTTTTAAACATTCAGTGATGCAAAGGTACGCTTTTCCTTTGAAACCACCAAATTATTTACCAAAAAATTTCTTTCTCAACAAATCATTGATGAATCGTGACTTGTTGGGCAATGCGTTGAGGAAAAGCAGCAGGTCGTTGTCTATCTGTATGCCAACCAGCTTGACCGTTGAGCCTGCACCCTTCTTCGTTCTCTTGATGTTTCTTTTATTCTCCATATCCGTGATTCTTTACTGGTTCTCCATTTACTCGCAAAAGGTTGCACTGATAGATGCTACACTTCTTCGGGTTCTTTCGTGGCGTTCCATCCTTCTTGCAGGTCATACCGCGATATACCAGGCAAGGCAAGGAGTTGTATTCGTAGTCTCTCTTCCAAATCTCCCAGCTTTCAACCCTTATCGTGTCGCAGTGGTCGCTGATGTAATCTCCTACCAAAACTGGGCTGTGCTCAGTAGCAAATGCTCTTGCAAGCATTCTTCTTTCGTTCTCAGCCTTCACGTTGATTTCGTGCAGGGCTTCTCTGTACTCTTGTTCTGTCATTGTCTTCTGTCTTTTTTAAATTGTCTATCTAACTTCGTTTTCATTCGGTTCATCTTGTGCTCCAGCTTGCCGATCTGCTTATAAGATAACCACTCCGGCTTGATATTCAACTCCAGCCAGTACTGGCGCATTTCCTTGCAATGTCTGGCGATGCTCGGGAAATAGAGGTGTCGCTCGTATGGGTTGCGAAGGAAGTACTCGCAATCGGATAGCATACGATCAAGCATCATGTATTTATGCTTTTGCCCTTCTCCGAGACTTACAAGCCTTCCGTTGTCCCCGATCCACAGCATTGCGCCCTCTCCCTTCCATTCAAAGTCGAAAGCCTTGCTTACCGGATAATAATAGCCATTGAGCACCGTTCCTTCCTTGAGGTCTCGCCCAATCTCTCGCAGGCAGGTTCTTCCCCAGCTGGTCGTTACCTCAACAACTGCTTGTGCTGGTATCTTGTCGTATTCCTTCATATTTTACCAAATTTAAATTTCTCTTTCTAAAATGTAATAGTCAAATGTCACTCTGCCTATCTTAACCTTGAAGTGTCGGTCACCTTCTTCCAGCATTTCTGCGTATGGGTTGTTTCTGAAGATTTCCTTGATTAGAGAAAAATCTTTCTCCATTATCTCCTTCGTTGCGTAGTCCTCAATGTGACTATTAACTTGTTCAAGGCTGTTTTTAGCACTCAAAATGTATTGTTTCATAGCTATATTTATTTTGAAAGTCTGAAACATACGTGAACAAGTCTCTGATTGGAACAATCCCAATACGTGTACTCGAACCATCTGTGCCCATTCGGCTGCACGTTGTTATGTTCGTTCATTAACTTCATCATGAAGTACTCTGGTACAACTTCGTGCCCACCGTGCATTTTTTCCATGTACTCCTTCTGTTGACGTGTGTTTCTGTTCTCAATGGTCTTGGTATAAACTCTGTGCCCATTCTTTGTTAGCTTGTAATCTGTATCGAAATAAACTTCTATCTGTTTCATGTTCCTTGCTGTTTTGTGCTGGGGTTTCCCCCAGCTGGTTAATACTTTTCTATCCAATACTCTATTGTAAAATTCACGCATAAGCCTGCAAATTCAGACTTGAAATAACCTTGTCGTACCCAGTGTGGATAATGTCTATCGGCTGCCTTAAGTCCCTTGAACAGCTTGTTCAAGAATCGCTCTGCCTTGTCCTTGCGTGTAAAGTTTGCCACCTCCTCGATTTCCTTTCCTTCCATCTGTCTCTTGATGTAATATTTTGCTCTTGCCATTGTATTGCCTCCTATCTTTGAATTATAAACTGAATACCTGCCCAGTCTGAAATGTTGTTGCTCTGCTGCAATCTCTTATTCTCCATATCAATCAAGATTGCTTCTGTCTCGGATATCTGTTTTCCGTTTACAAAATACTTCTTCATAGCTTTACCCTCCCTTGATTACTTAGCATACAATGTTACAACCAATCCTCTTCTGAGTGCGCAGCGGCAAGCGTCCAGACCTGCCTTCAATGCTCGCTTGATGAACTTGTTGAAAAGTTCCGCTCCGATGAGCTTCAAGATACCGCTTACACCTACGAGAGTGTTTATCTTCTTGCCATCCTCTGTGCGTCCGAATACCTTGATGCGGAAGTTTGAGTTGATGAACTTTGTTGTGAACTCTAAAGTTGTTGCTTTAACTGATGACTTTTTCATTTCTGAATGTTTAATTTGTTTGTACTGAATGTTTGTAAGAGATTACTAAAGATTTGGGCTTTATATCTTCATTTAATCGGTTGCCGAACCCTCATTTAACCCTTTCGAGATACCGTGCATCTTTCTCGTCTTACGAACTTAATCTTACAACACCGAATTTGTGTATTGGTTTCGGCGTGGGGTCTTTAATGCTTATCTCCTAAACACGCTGCAAAGATATTAATATTTTTCCGTTCCACCAAAACTTTCCCCGAAAGATATTAATATTTTAACTTTTATTGGCTGTTTATGGCGTAAGCATGGCTATTTTCTGTCGTTTTCGGTACGTTTTCTGTCGTTTTCGGTACGTTTTCTGTCGTTTTCGGTACGTTTTCGGTCGTTTTCGGTACGTTTTCCACACTCTATATAATAATAACCTGCACGCCTTAGTTTGAATGAATATATAATCTAACTCTCATATCCCCTACCCCTTTTCTCTCAATGAAAAGTGTTCTTAGCACAAAAAAATGGGCAGAAAAAACGCTCTCCTGCGCTTCCTGCCCTTCTAAAGATTGATATTATGATTGAACCTATTGAACTCTCTTCTTGATGCGCTTACTAATCCAGCAAACAGAAAAGATTGCCAGGAATATCAATACGCAATCGCCAGCGAATAATCTTATCTTGTGCCATCTGCTCACTGGCTTTTCTACCTCCTTGGTCTTGTATCGGTTCACGTAATACTTTGCCTTTACGGTGTCAGTCGCAAATTTGTAAATGTCGAACACGATGGTGTCCGTCTTGGTTGTCGTCTTCCATCTGGTGGTCGTAAGATTGTGCCAACGCTCCTTGATTACAGTGTCGCCCTTAATATAGACCAGCACGCTGTCGTGCTTGAATACGCTGTCATGCTGCTGTGTGTCCTGCCAGTGGATCTGTCGCTGGTTCACACTGTCACGTCTTACACTGGTGTGTGCGCTGTCGTGATAAACCGTGTTATTTTGTGCTGTTTTAGCGCAGGAACAGCCAAAAATCAAAAGTGGGGTAATTGTAAGCATTACGAGAAATAACGCCACAGAACGCAAATTTCGCCCTTTTCTTGAATTTTCCATACTTTATAAACGTTAGATTGATATGTTTGTTATGTAAGCACATTAATTTCCAAGGCTTCCTTGGCTCGCTTCAAATACTTCTCGCAGGCTGTCAGTCCATTGTACCCTCCGTTTATCTTCCTGCGGATAGCCTTCAAGTTGTCTTGGTCTGCCAGTTCATTGCAGCCGAAAGTGTCGAATACCCACATCGAGGATTTCGTTGCACCCAGAGGACGCTCCAGCAGTTCGGGTGTCCCGACAACGTCAAAGCCGCAATAATTGGCATACTTCCGGTAGTTGGCTCTGCCCGTTATCTGGATAAGACCTCTGCCCTTATACTTCACGCCATCCCCCGGCTGAGTATTGCCAAGGCTTTTTCTTCCCTCGTAGGCTCTTCCGCTTGCAAGTTCCTTGGTATATCTGAGCTCACCGGATTCATGCGCTATCTGTGCGAGGTAGTGCGCCATTCGAATTTTCGTATTGATGCGGAAATGCTCTGCCCATCCGTTGATGATTGGAAGGTAGGTGTCTGCCCTGCTGCCTGCATTCGGCATTACCTGTAAAAGTTGCGCTTTAGTTATCCTCATTATCTCCTCCTTTCTTCCGCTCTTCTTTCATTATCTCGACAACTGCCTTTGCAATTTCATCCTTATTCTCAAGTATTACCTGGATCGTGCGGTCCTGCTTGCGGATCTCAGCCTTCTCGTACGATTTCTCCCGGATGCTCTTAAACTCGCACCAAAGCAGATACACCGTCCATGCGATGGAGAAAATAGGGAATGGAGAGATAATACACGTAGCCACGTCCATAAGCGAAGCAATACCGAATGTAGGGAAATACTTCTTCGCCTTGTCGCACGTCTTCTTCAACCCGGTTGACGTTCTTGCAACATGCAGTTCCTTCGCCTTCTGTAGGCCTGCTATCAAGTCAATTGTCATCGCTATCAGAATCGTAGCGAAACAGATAAAAATTACGATGGCGCACAGATATAGATGATGCACCTGAAAATCGTGAAATACTTCGTTCATATCAATATTTGTTTTTGGTTATTCCAATTTTTCCCAGTCAATGGTCACACCCTTTCCGATGATGTCTGCCGTCCATCTGCAGAATGCCATACCCTCGTATCCGTCTGGATCGCTTGCTACGGCAATGGCATACTGTACGCAGTCGCTCTCGGTCTTGATTACCTTTGGGTAGAAGTCCGCATAAGCCATATTAGCCAAATAGAGAATATCCCCGATGGTCGTACCCTTGGAGATTATCTCGTTGTTTGTCGCCAACCGGATTTCGTCAACAGTCCATCGGTGGCTCGTTCCATCTACGTTCTTCATCTGCTCGCTTGCCATGATTGCCAGCTGTTTCGTGAAGTGGTAGCCGTGCTTGGCAACGTATGCCACGTACCCGCTGGCTCCCATGAGTGCCTTTGCTGCCTTCTCGTATGGTAAGCTGTGGATGATGTCGCTCTCTTGGTGCTGGTGTCGCTCTTCCTCGCTATCGCAAGAATGGCGCAAAACGATGATTTTCTTCATTGTGCGCCCTCCTATCCTAATTTGTCGAGTAATTGCTTAACCATGCCACGAATGCCGCTTATATCACCCTCAAGTGCCTTGAAACGCTTTTCGGTTTCCTGCTTTTCCTTGATTGCCGGGTTCAAAGCTGCAAGAAGTTCTTCGCCCTTGGCTTTCCGCTCCTTGCTTGGCTCGTAAGCCTTGATTATCTCATCGGCTTCATTTACCAATTTCCCAACTTCTGGCAAAAGATCTGCCTTGTCGGTGGCCAGTACGATTTCGCCTGCAAAGGTAACTCCGAGGTGTTCGGGTATGGTGTAGATGGTCTGCTTTCCCTCCACCTCGATTGTTACGTCTCGCATTGGCTGTCCGCTGCTGGAAATGGTTGCGATGCCAGTGTTGATGTGCGGCTGGTTGTCTACGACCTTGCCTTCCTTAACTTCCACCGTCTGCTTGTCTAACAGATAGACTGGGTGATTTCTTTGTATATTCTTAAATTCCATGATGCGCTCTTTTTAGATAATTCGATAAATAGACAAAAAGGGGTCTCACTGATAACACAGCGAGTTGCCCCTTGATAGATTTTGTTTAGACCTCCTACGCTCCAGTTGTGGTTGTGGTGGTCTTCAGCTGCTGGATAATGAAACCAGTCTGCTCTCTGCGCTTGCTGTCCTCCAGCTGGATGCGAAGGTCTTGCTCCCAGTGGTTGTTCAGAACATCAACGATGCGCTGAGTATTCTCCTTGCCCGAGGTCTTCAAGTCGCAAACGACCGTCTGGATGAGGTTGCCGAGGTTACTGAAACCTCGCTCCAGCCCAGTATTGGTGTAGCAGAACCCCTGCTGCATTGCGTTGATGATGTCCTTCTGCCCCAACTGGTTCTCGTAGCCCATACGGTTGATGTTCTGCTGGGTTTGGCAGCAACAATCCTTCAACTGCTGCACGATGTTCAAGTCGCCCAAATTAGCGGCATTGATTACACGCTCTGCACTAAATCCAACTCTACCGCCTACGTCTTGGATAGCCGCCTGCACGCCACAGACAGCATTCTGCAGCTGGTTCATATCGCAGTTAAGATTCTGCGCCAGCTGACCAAGAGCAACACCGTTGCCCTTCACTGCGTCCATCAGGAGAGCCGTATTATTGCCGTCCTGCATCTGTGTGCGAAGGCTCGCAATCTGATTCTGCAAATCCGTGTCCTGCAAGTTGCCGCCACGGTTATTCCAGTCTCGCATCCAAGCCATCATCATCATATAGGCAAACGGGTTATTCATCCAGTTGCCCATACCACCGCCCATTGCCGCCATAAGCGTCATAGGGTCATTGTTGTTACCTCTAGCGAGCAAGGCTGCTGCTAGGTTGTCATTGCCACCGTCCCCAGTGCAATAAACTTTCTCGATTGTGTCTGCCATATAATTTTGAGTTAATTACGTTACGGAAACCAAATACTGGAATCCGCTGCAAATTTACTCTGATTTTTGGCTCACTCCAAAAAGTTAGTGCAGGGGTATTTATCGAATTATTGTCAAAGAACGCTTTTGGTTATTTTCTTTTTGTTTCTTAAATGCAAATCGGCTCTACGTCCTTGTTTAGCAAGGTCGCTTGTGCCGTGGCAAGTCGATAAACTCGAGACGTACTGATATAGGTGTAAGCCATCTTGCAAAGATGTCTCACAGCTGGAACGGTGCGGTTTAATACGGTCGCAGTGGTCGTTACGCTGAATCCTGCGTGTATCATCTGCTCAACGACCATACATCGCGTCATTACGAGGTTTTCTGCTCTCGACTTGCCGAGAACGTCTTCCCTCGTAATGCTTAATTCTCCGTTCGGCAGCTCAATAGCGCAACACTTGATTACGTTGTCTATAACTCGCCATAGTTCTTTCTCCTTGTCATTCATATATAATTTATTAAAATTATTGTATATTATTATATATATTTTCAGACGAAAATTGTATTATTCTGCCCCCAACATCGAATCAATCATTCTGTCAATGGCTTCATCGGTTATACCCTTCTTGATATAAGAATTTGCCCCCATCAACTTCATCGTCATAGTTATCCAAGGGTTGTCACTCTCCAAAGTGGATTGTATCTGTTCCTTGTATGCTTCGTGAAGCTCGCCCGATTCCTTGAAATTCAAAAGAACCGTGCGCAAGGCGTTCACCACGTAGTTATCCATCAGCAAGGGATTGTCCCTTGCCGATGAAAGTTTGGTAAGAAGCACTGCCAGTGCCTCATGTAATTGTTTCTTTTTCATATTGTCTTATTTTTTAATTTATAAAGTCAGCAACTTATAGTTCTGTTCCATCAATATTTACCCATTTAGTTCCATTCCACAGAATTTTTTTCTTCAATGTGCTGTCATAATACTCAAAACCTTCATCAGATGCAGTAGGCGTAGGTCTTTGTTCAGTAGTTCCTCTGTGTGCCAGATTTGCTCTAAAGCCTAATGCATCTACAAAATTTGGTTTAACAGGTTTATAATAATACCACGCAATAAACAAAGCATGTATATTTTCACCAGTTTTTGCATTTGTAATTTTAAAATCTATATCTTTTACATAATCAACCTTATCTCCTTCTTTCCACCTAATATGTATGATAATTCTATTTCCTGATACAAATTTATTAGCTATATGAATCATACTCATTACTTGTTCAAAATAGTCACTAACTGTGTAATCTTTACTATATGATAATTTTCTATTTGTAACTATCTGTTCTCCAAATAACGTAATGTTTATATTTATATCTTCAGTAAAAGGATTTTTTCCCCAATTAGTAGGAGATATAGTTAGATAAGGAAGATTACCTTGTTTAAATTGGAAAATAGGTATATTTGTATTATTATCTGTGTTTATATAAACACTACCATTTTTTGTTTTATGGTCATAAGGAATATCATTAAAAGAACCATTATATTTTGTTTGTATACCATTTCCATTAGAATCTCCCCAATATTCTCCAGTCCACCAATAGTGTTTTCTAGTTGCAGTTTCATATAATTCTACATCACTTAAATCACCATATCTTGAACCACTTCCTTTTGGGTTTGATGATAATCGTGGAGTGTATATAAGTTTACTATTATAAGAATAAGCATCAGCATTTATAGAGCCATATATATTACTAACTGAATTGCCTATTGTTCTTACATAGTTGGAATCATGCATGTTTATATACTTTTGTACTTCTGAGTATATATTTATAAGAGTAGCATTAGTTGCATACATTTCATAAGCTTGTGTAACAGCTTCTATCCATCCAGATATATCTGTTATTGTACATTGCATATATACTCTAGCTATATTAGCATGTTCTGTAATAACATTTAGAAAAATTCCTCTAGCATAAGCTGCAAATATACACTTTTTATATTTAGTACTATCAATACGAAGCATATTTTCTTCATTATACATGTTATCTAATACTTTGTTAGAACAAGTATAATATCCGTTTATTACAGAAAAAGCGTTCATATCATAACCCATTACTAATGGGCATATTAAAGATATAACGTAATTATCTGAATCAGAAGAATACCATGTAGCCATTCTATATATACCATACAAAGTATGAAAAACAGAACAATTTTTAATGCTAGAATTGCTTGATGCTATTATTCTTATTCCTCCAAATACAGGTTTGTTAACATCATTACTTTCTATTTTTATATTTTCTATTCTAATAGCCTCTTGATATTTTATAGTACCTGAATCTACAGGATTTTTTCCTATATTATCATTATATACACTATTTTTTAAATTAGAACTTTGAATAACCCATTTCTTAGTATCACTAAAATCAGCAACGATACATTTGTATTGAGTTTTAGGATAATTCATAAAAGACCCAATAAAATTGCCTTTCAATGTTGTTTCAGCGTGCACATTGAGAGTATCTGTTATTCTATAGGTTTTAGATAAGTGTACAGTTACGTGAAAAGGTAGTGTAACATTTAGTACAACATCTAACGCTTTTTGAATAGAAGCTGTATCATCATTTACGCCATCACCTTTTGCTCCAAACCACTCTACATAAAAGTCAGATGTAGCCCAGGTCCCGTGCAGTTGTACATTTTTAAAAATCTCATAATTTTGTGCTTGTATTATGGTGTTATTTCCTTCCAGCGTTACATTGCTAAAAGAACCTCCTTCAAAATACAAAATTGAATCTTTAGGAAGTACAATGGTTTCATTTTCAAAATCAAAATCATATCTAATCTCATAAATAGTATTAGGATTACTGATCATATCAGCAACAAGAATATTACGATTAACTGACTTGACAGAATCCTCTATAGTAAGAGTAGTCTCTGTATCTGCAATATCAAAAGCAGAAGCTGAAACTTCACCACTATGTTTGTGTGTAAATGTGATGATATTCCCTATTACTTCAATGTCGTAGTCTTTGTGAACAGGCACTAAAGTATCGCTGATAGTCTGAGCTACTAAAGCAGGAGTGTTATGTACGTCCTTAACAAGTGAAATATGAGTATTAATATTATTAATTGTTACTGAAATCTCACCATCCTTGGTAGGAGCTGAGTTTACAGTAATCTTTGTTACTGCAAGATTTGTTTTTTGAATGTTCTTGCGAAGACGCTTGTAGCCTTTACCGCTGAAATTTTCTGGTGCATATCTTTTATCAGCAAATTTAAGGACATTGCGCTCAGACTCTTTTGCAGAAGTCAGGTCTTCCTCATCTGGGAGATTGGTCACATCACCTTCTACAACAAATCTATCGCCTATTTTCTTCTCTAAGTCGCTAAGTTTAGTGCTAACGGCATTCTGAGACATAACAAGTTTCTCAGAATATCCAGAATCCTGAGCAACACTTGTTTTATCAAACTTTTTGCCAAGCTCAACGTCCTGCTGCTTGGCAATATCCGCAAGACCAGCGAGAGCACCGCCTACCCTCTCGGCTGTGTTCTCGCCCACCTGCGTAGCGTTCTTGACCGCTTCCGCCTGCTGTTTAATTTCGTCTATTGTTGCCATATATTAATCTCCTATTGCGTGAATGTGTGCCCTCGTTCCTCTCTGTGCCTTCACTTCCCCCTTCGGGGTGAATGCCTCGAGGTATTCGAGTGCATCTGATAAATATCTTTCAGCCATGTCCATGATGTCGTTGTACTGCTTGTTTCGTGATGCATCTTGAACGTGGTCTGAATAATCGTCTCTGTGTCGCATTCCACCAGCTCGGCTTACAATTGTGCCATCGGCACGGAAAAGCCTCGCATACGTGAAATAAGCGAGTGCCTTGCGTATTCCGCTGGTGTACTTCTGCACCTTGGTTTCGCATTGGCTGCAACCGCCATCCTTCTTGGTGGTGTATTCGCCACCGTCCAGGAATACCGCAGGCTGGAAATCGGGCAATACTGAATCACTCCACTCTCCCTGCTCGGTCGCTGCCTTGAAACGTTTCCACCCGATGGCAGGTATGATGTTCGTATCCTCGCTTTCACGAATGTATGCGTTCACTTCATTCTCATCAAGGTGTGCGCTGGTCGGTCGTGCCAGTTCCCGGAACTGATCAACCGTTATAAGTTGTTTTCTTGTCTGTTCTCCCATAGGCTCAATCAATTAATCTATCGTGTTGTTCCCTGCCACCTCGCTGCTGATATACTTCAACGGCTGAAGCTTGGGGTCTAAGTTCTGAATGGCTGGATCGTGCCAATTTTCGAAAATCTTCCTGAAGGCTCGCTCGATGAAACGCTGCTCGGTCGTCACTTCGCCTGCATAGTACTCGTAGGCATCCTGCATAACTTGTCCGCTGAATCCAAGCTTGCCCATACGGATGGCATAGAAGAGTTCTTGGTGAAACTGTGCATAGATGCGTTCAATAACGCTGCTGTCGGTCACGGAAAACTCCTTGTCGAAGTTCCTTGTAGGGAAAGCAACAACCTTCGGTTCGTCTTCCTCGTTCTCCACCTCGACCGCAAGAATCTTCGCTGTGTTCTCGTCCCCCTGGAACTGCAGAAGGTCTTCATCGGAAATCATCTGTCCGCTCTCCACCTCTTCGCCTTCCTCGTTGAACTTAGGCACGCCTTTCTTGGTTACGAGCATACACGATACAAGGAAGTTGTTTCTCACGTTCCTCATCTTCACGTTGGCCAGTCCCTCATCGGTCGAAATCTCAGTGATGGCAGAATCGTAGCTGGCTGTCGGATAGATAAACTTTCCGTCAAGGCTCTGCCACAGAATCTGTCCCTTGTAGCTGTCGATGCCGCCAGCGTTCTCAATCTGTTCAAGAACGATGTCTGGGTCTGGATTGAAAATGTTGATGCGCTCAATAGTCTTCTCGTTCACAAACAACCGCTTTCCGTTCCTTGTTTTCTTCTGCTCCCAGTCGGGATGCAGCAAGACGTGCACCACGTTTCCCTTGTCGTCCGTCTCTTCAAGGCGGCAATTCTCGAAGGGTACGTGGCTCACGCTCGACACCTGCCCTAAAACGTTGTAGTTAACATGAAGGGCAAAACCCCCATAGCGCGCGAGGTCTTGCGCAACGTTCCGAAGCAAATCGTCTGCCGTGTCCCCTTGCAAGTTCATCGCTAACGCTGCGATAACATCGTTGTCGAAGCCGTAGCCCTCAATGAATCGGGCGTAGCGATTAAGGCAGAGCATTGCCGTTCCGCTGGCTTCCGTGATGCGTTCGAGGTTCTGCGGATATAGATTATCATATCCGTATGCCTGCATCTTGAATCGGCTGACGTAGCCAATATCAACCCTTCGCTTTGGCTTTTTAACTGTCTTAACGTTCATGCTTGTGTCGTTTTACTTGTTGTTTTGTTACTCTTCCTTGCCTGCTTTTTCGGCTTGGTCGATGTCTTCCTTCTTGTCGCTGCCTGCTGGCTGCTTGTTCTCGATGAGTTCCTCGCTGGGTATCTTCTGAAAGTAGCTCTCCATGTGTGGGTACTTCGTCAGATATTCATGCGCTACCTTGTCGGTAAGGTTCTCATTCGTAAAAATCTTACCATGGTAGAAATCCGGGCAGGAAATGATGAAGCCTGCCTTCATTGCGTAATTACATGTTTTTGGCATTGCCTTTTCTTTTTTGAGTTTTAGATAAATTTCGATTAAAGCATCGTGGTAACACTGCTGGCAGGTTGTCGGAACGAAACGCTTGCGTGTTACCTCGAAATATAGAGATTCTATAACTGCCTTGTCGGTTGCATCAAAGGGACTATCAAACCGTGCCTTCAACTCCCCGACCTTGGCTGTTGCTTCCTCGTAGGTCATGGCTTAACCTCCTACGGCTGCTGTTGTCAGACTGGCGTACTTGGCTGCCGTGGTCTCGCTGTCTGTATCGAAGAAGAAATAAGCTGCCTTCGGTACGCTCTCCTCTTCCAGCGTGATAAGCCAGCCGCCCTCGGTGTCGTCTGAGTACTTGTCGTTTTCGCCTGCGCTTGCCTTCAGTGCCTGCGCATATCCGAATACCTGATACTCTGCCTTTCCGTCCGCTCCCTTAGAGAGGTTGCGCAGGATGATAACGAACTTTCCGTTCGCCAGTCCGTCAATGATATTTGCACAAACGTCAGGTGTGTTTGCCAATACCACGACTGCTACGGTGTTCTTCCAGCTATTGCGGTACGTGCCAACTGTCAACTCGGTCTTAGTTCCAGTGAATGGCTTGCTGCCCTCCTGCCGGATAGCGTATGCCTTCTTGCCAGTCTTCAAGACCAATGTGCTAATTGTATTACCAACGACAGCAGACTTGGTGAAGTCAATGTCGTCTCGGTTGATGATAAGTCCATCGCCCTCCAGTCCCTTTGTTACCTGGTCTTCGCAAGGGATGATGATGTCTTGGGCGATAAGGCTCTCGCAAGTTGTTGTCATATTAATTCGTTTTTAATTGTTATATCCCCAACACCGTTTTGTGGGTGTTGAGGATTTGTAAACTTAATACTTGATGAAGATTTGGAGCGATTAGTAAGCTGCATGGATCATGTCCTCTTCGAGGAGAGCCGTGCCAATCTTACCTGTAGCATAGAGATAGTTCCTGCGCTCCTTCTGGTCGAACCAGATGTCGAGGTCGCTAATGAGTGAATCAGCGTCAGTACCAACCATGAGGTGCTTAGGATTGCAGAATACCGCGCGGTGTTGAAGGTTGACTGTCGCTGTACCCTTCTCGTATGCTTTAATCATTCTGTCCCAAATGCCGACACGTGCAATCTTCACTCCGTTGTAGGTCGCTACTTCGAAGCCATCGAACAACTTCTCCCATGGCATAATGTCGTGGTAGGTCTTCTTGAGGTCGTAGGTCAGTGCGTCAGCAAGCGAGCGTGTCATGAGCAACACGGCATCGCTGTCGTCAACGATACGTGTGTCTGCATCCATCAAGATTGTATCTACAAGTGTAGTAGCCGCACCACTCTTGCGTAATGCAGTAATCTGCGCTGCTGCCGTGGTCTCGCTGTTGGCTGCGATGGAGGTATGGTTCTTTGTCGCTGTGGCTGTGAAGATGCGCTTGAACAGACCATCGCAGACGTTGAAATTACTGACATCTAAGCCTGCTGACAGCTTGCCGCCACCTGCACCTGCCAATGCTGCCGCCTTGTCACCAAACCAGCCGAAACGCCAAATCATCTGCTGTATAGCTCGCTGGAGTGCATCGGCATAGATTGTCATGAAGTCGGTACTGGTGAGGTCGCCAATGGCTGTACCAGTCTTCAATGAATACTCAGCGATGGTTCCCTTCAATGCCTCGTAACAAATTTTAATAGGGATTTCCCACTGTCCGAGTTCCCAACGCTTCTGAGAGTTGGCGATGCCCTTCTCTTCATAGGTAGGGTCGCAACCGCCACCCTTCTTGCCGACCATTTCCATCTCTCCGAGAAGAGCGATAGGGTCTTTCTCTCTGACCTTCTGAATGTTCACGAATGAAGAGAAATCTTCATCGTTGTAGAAGGTTTCCTGCACGGCATCCTTGATGCTTGCGAGGTTTTCTGGCTGGAGTTTAAGGTTCTCCAGCTGCTGTTTCGTAAATCCTGCCATTATTTTCTTTGTTTAATGGGTTAATACTTGTTACTTCTTGCCCTTTTTGTGGAGCTTTGCAAGTCTCTCCTTGATGGCGTTCTTGCCTTCCTCAACTGGGTTCACGTTGTCGCCTGCACCCTTGCCGCTTGGCTGTCGCTGTGCTGGCTGGTAGTGGCTGCTGTAGCCTGCCAACACCTTATCTGCACCGCCTGCCATCTTCACGGCATTCAGAATTCGCATGTCTTCCTTGCTCTTCGCAAGTTTCTGTGCGCCTACCAGCTGTGCCTTGGTGTCATTCAACTGCTGTTTGAGTGCTGCTACCTGCTGCTGCAACTTGGCTACGGTGTCGTCGGTGCTTGATGCGCTGCCGCCTTCACCGCCTTCACTGCCTTCACCGCCCTCATTGTCGGTGTTGTCTGCTGTCTTAATGTCGGTAATTACACCGTCCTCGACAACGATTGTCTTGCCATCGGGCATTTCAAATGTTCCGTCCGGACTTGCCTTGTCGCCAACTTGCGGATCTCCCTCTTCACGCTCAACGGTCAGTGTCTGTCCGTCCGCTGTGTTGAGTTCCATAGCCTTTGGCTCTACCTTGGCTTGTGGCTCTGCCACCGCCTGCTCTGCTTCTTCCAGTGACTTCACGCCCAACTTGGCGAGAATCTTGTCAAGGAGAGAAGCCTTTACTTCTGTTTTCTTCTCCATTGCTTTGGGATTTTGTTGTTTTGAATTAATGAATTGCTCTATGTTGCGCTTTGATGCGCTTGCGCTGAGTGCTGAAACGGTGCTGCTGATAAGACCCAGGCGCAAAGCCTCGCTGGTGTTGATGAAGATGTCCTTATCCATCAAGGCTTGAATCTCTTCCCGGTCGCACTCGCACCGTTCTACGTATGCGTCCACCATCTTGTCCTGCCACATCTGCATTTCCTCGCTCTGGTTCTTCAAGTCCTTTGCGTTCAGCTGGTCGCCCAGACACCAGCCAGGAACCCACGGATTGTGCAGGAGGAAGGCTGCGTTCTCGTATGCCTTGCGGCTCTCCTTTGGTGCTGCGAGCATGATGATTGTTGCCATGGATGCTGCCTTGCCCTCCACGGTGCAGGTTATCTTCTTGCCGCTCTGTCTAAGTCGGTCGTAAATCGCCCAACCTTCGACTACAGAGCCGCCATTGCAGAAGATGCGCATATCGATTGTATCATCGTCTTTCGGTATGCTTGCTGCAAAAACATCTATATCCTGAAAACACACGCAGTCACCGCCCCACCATTGATACCAAAACTTGTTGTCTTGGCTGTTGATGTCGTTGTATATTCTGAGTTTTGCCATTGAAACGTGATTTTTAAGTTTTAAAACGCTGCAAAGATACGATATTTTTCAATATGCTTATCTCGTAAACAGTTAATTTTTCCAAACAAGCCAAAATTTTGCGTTCTAAGCGGCTTTTGCTGCCTTGGGCGTATAACTTTACCACCTTCGACCAAAAACCGCTAAGAACGCAAATCTTGATGAAATAACAATACCATTAGAACCTGCTGATATTCTCTATCGTCTGCACTCTACGCTGGGTGCGGTTTATCTCCTCAACGCTCACTACTGGCTGAGGAGCCATCTGATACCCTCTGGCTACAGCTGCCGCCAGCATATCCATGCCGATATTGCTGCCTCCGTTGTTTGCTACGATAGGCACGCCACCGCCCAGCTGGTTGAATGCCGAGAGAATAGGGCTGAACATCGAAGTCGCCTTGGCGGTCATTACACTCTCGCCATTGGATAGCCTTGCCGGGATGCTGTCGCTCGTTCCAGTGCCCGAGCCTTGGACGTAGCCGCCAGTGGAGAAGCCCTTAATAACAGATTTCGCTCCTGCAATCGCTGCCTTAACAATAACCGTCAATGCCGCAGCTTCTGCAATGCCAAATAAACCTTTCTCGGCAATCTGTGTTACTTGCAGTTTCGCAAGGATAAAGGGTTCAAGAATGTTCAGTGCAGTAATAAGCATTGATTTTAAGAAAGCCTTGCCCTTGGCTGTCTCGGCTTCAAACATCTCATCCATAGCAGATGACAATCCGTCCGCTATCTGTTGGTAAATTGCCTTGAACTTTTCTTTTTTAGCTTCTTCATCATCAATAAGACCTTGATTTTTCTTCTTTTGAATTTCAATCATTGTATCTGCAAGAGATTGGTCGAGCTGTTTATGCGCTTCCGTGTTCTCTTGGGTCATTGCAAGTTTCTGCTCCAGAAAAGCCTTGTATCTCTCCAGCTTTGCTGCATCGTCTTCCTCTCCAGTGCCACCGTTCATGATGTCCGCATCCCTGCGTTTCTTCTCTGCTTCCTCAAACTCCTTGTTGATTTCGTCCACAATCTCCTTTGCTTGGTTCTTGATGTCCTCTTTCGCCTTAATCATGATGTCGAGAAGTTTTGCCTGCATTTCCTGCGCCTTTTCCGCTCCGATTTGCCCTGCCGCCACGTATGCGTTAATGCTTCTTTCTACCATGTCCTTCTCCAGCTGTTCGAGGTCGTTGCTGTAGTCTCGCTCGTTGTCGTACATACCTGCGAGGTATCGCTTCTTTGCGGCCATTACTTGCTCGTTGTACTGGAACTGGATAAGTGCAATCTGCGACTGCAATTCCTTTTCCTGCTTCTTCCTGCGCTCTGCTTCTGCCTTGGCTTCCGCTTCTTCCTTTGCTCTCTGCGTCTTAGTCTTTGTGGTGCTGCCCTTGCCATTGGTGGTGTTGCCCTTGGCTGCTGCTGGTGTCGCTCCCTTGTTTCCGTTTGCTGGCTCGCTGCTGGTCGCTCCACCGTTAACGCCAACTAATTTCAGATGTTCAAGCCTTCCGTTCACGGTGTTCTCGAATCCGTCAGCGAAGGAATTGCCTATCTCTATGCCAGCGTTCTTGATGTCGTGCCATGCTTCTTTGATAGTTCCGGAAATGTCGAACATCTCCTTGAATCCCTTCTGTGCCTTGGACAGGTCGAAAGTCACGATACCTTCGAGTATATCAAGCATGCCCTTTGCTGCAAATCCCATCCTCTTGAATGCGTCTATTACAAGATTGCATACGAGTTTGACTGCGTTCCACATCAAGCGGAAATTTATTCCGATCGCATTGATTAACCCACGAAACAGAAGGCTCTCATTGTACCAGTCGATGAAGTAGTTGATTGCCTGCACAACTCCCTTGATAACTGCCGTAAGTGATTTCTTCGCAATCGTTGACAACTGAGCCTTCATGGTCTCGAATCCACCCCCGGTGAAATCAAACAATGAAGCCATTGCGTCCTGCAATTCCTTGGTTGCGTTCAATTCGTCTTCTTGAGCCTTGGCAATATCCCCGGACTTCGCCTTCACTTTATCCATGTTCAACTCAACGTCACCGAGCATCTCGATATATGCCAATCCGGCATCCTCTCCCGGACCACCGAAGATGTTGGCAATTGCGCTGCCTACAGCAGCACTTGATTGTGGGAGTTCCTTCAACTTATTAGCCACCTCTTGCATAACCTGGAATGTGGTCTTGCTTCCGTCCTGCAAGTCCTTTTGAACTTGCTTGGAAGAAATGCCTATTCCGTCAAGCGCAGCAGCCGTAGCGGTTGTCATTTCTCGCAGTCGTAGATTTCCTTCCTTGATGGTATCAACACCCTTGTCGCTGAAGATTCCCTCCTTGGTCGCTTGCGTTGATATTGCCACCATTTCTTCTGCATTCAGTCCGGCTTCCTTGAAGTATCTCGGGTATTCTTTTATCGTGTCGAGAAACTCACCGTTTGCGTTTGCACCGCTCACAAGTCCGTCCTGCATAATCTTCAAACTCTCAGAAACGGAAATGCCGAAAGCCTTACTCATTGTATTAGCAGACTGCATCGTCTCCGTGAAATCCAACCCGAAAGTGTCGGATACTGCAAGAACTTCGTTGCGCACGGATTTCATCTCGTTTCCAGTCAATCCGGTGAACTGCTGCGTCAGTCGTGTGGCTTCCATCAATCCCTTGTTGTAGTCATACCACCACTTAAATGTCATACCAACACCAACAACGCCAGCGAGTGCTGCAAAATATGGATTCATAACCAAGCCGATTACGGTCTTACCGAACGCCTTCAGCTTGCTAGTCAGTCCATCCATATTCTGCGCCAGCTTGATGATGTTGCTAACCTCGGTATCATTGACAATATCCATACCAAAGAACTCCGTCCCCTGCAGGTCATCTGCTGCTTGCATCATCGAGTTGTAGTAATTGCCAACGTTGCGATAATATCGTTGCGTCTCCTCCTCAGCCTGTTTCAGCTTGTCGGTAATATCGTCGATATGCTCAGCCAGTTTTCTTCCCTTTGCTCCCTCACGCTCAGCACGGCTCATCTCATCGTAAGCCTTTGTGGCATTTGAAAGCTGGGCACGCAGTTGCTTCAAGCTGCCCTCCTGCTCGTTCTCTGTACGCACGTTGTTCTGGATCTCCTTCTGCAGGGTACGCACGTTGTACTGGTATTCCTTGATGGTTGCATTGATGGCTTCCGTCTGCAACTTCATCTCGTTGGTCGTGATGGTCTTGTCTTTTTCCTGCTGCTGCAAGTCCTTGATGGATTGCTTGAGCTCGTCTATCTTCTCCTTGTATCTGATGATGCCATAGATTGCATCCTCGTACTTGACCTTGATGTCAAGTATCTGCTGTTTGTCTTCACTTACCATAGTCCGTTCTTTTTAATTGTTCAACTCTATCATTGTAACCTCGCAATATCCGCTGCTTGTTGTCTTGATTTCGAGAACCGCAAAATACGCTCCGTACTGGGCAAGGTACACTGGCTTCGTTTCGTCAAAGTTCAGTATCTCCAAATCCGAAAGGTTGAACCGCTCCACAATGTGGTGTGGGTTCGCCACCGTCTTTCTCAACTTTTCCAGCTTGTTGTCGAAGATGTCCTGAAGGTTGATGTTGAAAGCCAATTCCGCATAGCCTGCATTGTTCTTCGTCAGGTTCACTATTCGGTCTTTACATGCCTTGTATTTCGTTGCGGCTTGTCTGGTTATCGTGGTACTGCCAAACGTGGATTGCTTGCTCTCCCACTCGTATATCGGTATGCGGTTTCCGTCCGTGGCTGCGAATGGCAGCGTACAAACGTCCTGCGTATATTCAAGCGTCTTGTTGTCTATCGTCATATCCGCATCATGCTGCAGATATACGGTGTCGTCTTCCTTCCACTTGTAGATATTGTGCTGACAGTAGTCCTCTACGCTGAAATCGGTCTGCCTTGGATGGTTGCTGGCTTCGCTCGGGATGAGCTTCTTTGTCCAGTCCACCGCTTGCGCCTTGTCTTCCCAAAGGTTCACGATGTCTGCAAACGTAAGTATGCCCTCAGTAAACCGCTGGCTTGGAAACGTTGATGTCAGAATGCAGATACACTTCAAGAAATCCGTTACCTTGATGTCGGGCAGGTTCTTGCCGATAGGAAAATTACCTCCGTAGGGTACTTCATCGCTCTGACTGATGCTTGCAGAAATGCGTCCGTTGTACCCACGCAGTCCTCTCAAGACCCCCTTACCGTAGTGTTTAAACTCGAAGGTCACGATGTCGCCCTCTTTAAGTTCAATCTCCCCTCGTCCTGCTGCAAGGTGTATGAACCGTCCGTTCACCTTGTCCGAGTCGTAGTCTGTAATATACCTTCTAAAAGAAGCATTATCTTCGTCTATCTCCTTGCCCGCGATGTATGCCTTGGTGTACTCGCTTTCCTCTTGGTCGCTCGTATGCTTTGATACAACCTTAACTTCAACGTAGCAAGGCTCGTAATTATATACTCCGTTCTGTTCTGTAGAGCCTTCGTAAGAACTTCCGACATACCCATTCGGGCGTGCATTCGATGCGTCCCACGACCAGTTCATCTGGACATCAAAAATCATCGTGCAGGCAATCTTTACATTAAGCTGGCTGTATCTGTGTCCAATCTCAAGCCCATCGAAGACCTCCGATAGACTCGTTAGTTGGAAATCGAGAATACCGAGGTTCTCTGTTTGAAAAAAAGTACCATCCAAGCTGCCTACAACCGTCTGCGCATCTGCCTTCCTTGTAATCAACGGGACAGCAAGTCCCTTGATGATTCCTTTCGCTCGATTGCTCCATCCGAAAGCCACCCCGGTCTGTGCCGTGATAAGGTTTAGAATATATTGTGCCGTCACGCTTGGTTGGATTGCTCCCTTGTCATAATAACCAAAAGAGCCACCTCCACCAAACGAACCACCGCTCGAAGAAGTCTGTACTTCCCTGCTGCTGGCTCTCGCCCGGCTCTCAGTCTCGCTCTTAACAAGAATAGTCGTGCCAGTGCTGTATTCCTTGATTGCGTTTATGACCAGCCACTCTGCCGTGGCTGGTGCTTGCAGATCCACATCGATAGGCATACTCTCGCTTGTGTACTTCACGCTGTACGCTCCGCTCGAATGCACTTGGGATAACTTACCGTCCGAGAGATAATAAGCCGCCACACCCGTGTTTAACGCCATATTTATCATCTTATCTACCGAAGGCTTAATATATATTAGAATACCGCAAGGTTTACTCTTTACCGCGTTGAACTCTGTTTCTCCGGCAGCACTTATCTCATACGTTCCCCATGGTGTTGTCTCTCCGGTCTCCTTGTTCAGTGCTCCGTATTCGACAGAGCCAGCCTTCTCTGCTCGAACCCTGATGGATATTGTCTCCATGGCAACGCTCGTTTCGATATTGGCGATGCACGCTCCTGCACTCACGAACGTTCCGAGCATAGGATCTGGAGAAGGTAGTAACGGATAGGTCTCTACTTCTGTCTTCCCGGCATCATCGGCAAGGCTAAGAACGTTCTTGTTGGTGTCGAGTATTGCCCAGGTTCGATAGTCTCCCTTTCCCAACACTTTGCTGATGGTGGCTCTCATTCCAGCCTCGAAAGGTATGATTGCACACTGGTATGTCTCATCGGTCAAAACCTCGCCCGATACATACTTTCCGACCTCTGTTCCAGTTCTTATCTTACCGCCAACGAGTGAGTATGTCGTGTCGCTGTTCCCTCCAACGTTGCGGTCATATCCCTGCCACTCCTCGCTTGATGTCTTGACCGCTGCCGTTTCGTATCTTCCATAGAATACTCCCTCCGATATTGCCTTCTCGTAGGTGTAGGGGCTGTTGTTTTTGGTGAACCGCAGATACTTCGTGCAATTCAACTCGTTAAGCTTCAAATCGGACGATTGCAGCGTTGCCAATGCCTGGAACAATCCCCAATAAATCGAAATTTCGATGGTTTCCTTGACGCTCAGGACGCTTGCCCTTCCGTTGCGGATAATCTCCAGTCCGTTACGGAAATAACGTGCTGTGTGGAAAATATATGGGTATTTGCTACTTGTGCTCGGTTTCCCTGCGAACTCAAGTACCGCCATATTGTGCGCTGTCTTGGGCAGGTTGATGGTGTATGTCGTGTTGGCGGTCATTTTCGTGATGTCACGGAAAAGGTTGCTCTTGATGTCGAGCGTGATTGCCGTTTCCTCGCTCATATCCATCAAGATGCCATCGATGTAAAGTTGCTGGTCTGTCATAGCTGCTGAATCTGTGTATTGTTAATAACCAGGTTGCAGACGAAATCCTGCAACTCTGCCGTTGTCTTGGTGTACGTTCCTGCCTTGATTGTCACACTCTGCCACTTGTCGCCACCGAGGTACATATCAACGACTGGGCTGCTTGCCAAGTCTTGCAGGAAATCGTACGTCTCTCTATCTACCAATGGAGCGCAAAGCGGTATGGTGTCCTCTCTGCCGTAGCCCTGCCTTCTGCCGTTTGCTCCGAGGTAGCCGAATATGGTGTCGTCATACTCTCCGAGGTTGTTGCGCATGAAGCTGGTGTCGCTGCTTATCGCCCTGCTCTCATCGCCTTGCGTGAATAGCCAGTAGCGATAGAAGCCGTGTCGTTCAACCCAACGAAGGTAGATACCCTTCTCCGTGTTGTCGGTCTTGATTGCTGCCAGTTCCGTGTACCTGCTGCTGGTCTTCAAGTAGAAAGTGAAGTCGAAGGTCGTGTCGAAAGTCGCCTGCTGTATTTTCCCCTTATAGTCCTTGATGGAGTAAGACTTCGCTCCTGCCTTTAGAACCTTGCTGGTAATCTCGAAAATGCCCTGCTCTGCTATGTCTATATGCTTATTCGTAACCCTTCCGTCCGCATACACAAGAAGGCTGGTTTCCTCGCTGATGTATAGACCGAAGGAGAATGGAAAGTTCGTGAACCATGTAAGCGTCTTTCTTGCGTTCCACGTCTCTCCTGCCCTCATCGCTCCCCAAACGTAAAAGGTCGTATAACAGAATGCCGCAAGGTCGCTCCCCTCGCTGTTCTTGACCTTCACGGAAATATCGAACACTGCCCCGAGGTTACTCTTCTGGCTCTCCCTGCTGTAGTCAATGTTTCCGAAGCTGATGCCATCGAAGAGTGCCTGCACATATTCCCGGTAGTCCATGATGCAATTATCCGCAAAAGCTTCCACGCTGTACGTGTACGTCTTCGTCTCCCTGCTGATGGTTGCCTCGATGCTCGCAACACCCGAGCCACTCGCCTTGATGATGCAGGGAAGGAAAGCGAAGCCTACAGCGTCCGCATACTTAATCGTGATGCCGTTTTTCTCTGTCTGTCTCATACCGTCTCATTGTTTAGTTTTATGCTTTCCACAGACTGGTGGATTAAGAAAATAAGTCTCTGCCCCAGCCGTTTCATAGTGTCGGGCACAACGTTGCTGTACACGTCAGCCCTTCCACCAGTCCGGTGCAGCTTAGAACCCTTGCTGGCGATGGTGTGTGCGATGGCTCCTGCCATGCTCATGTCTCCACGCTCTTGCGGTGTGTACTTGTGCGGTCGCTGGGTCTTGTAGTGTATAGGAGTGCCGTGCAGTCCCTTGTCCTTCATCCACTGCCGGATGATGCCACGGAAGCCGTATGGTATCTTTCCTGCCCTTCGTCCGGTCTCCAGTACACCGAATGGCTTGTGTCCCCAGAGGATGGTCTCATCCTCGCTGGGCTGCTCCACCTTTAGGCTGGCGATGGTGCGCCCCGATGCGTTCTGCCCATTGATCCTGATGTGGTTGATGATAAGTTGCCGTGCTCTCTCCACTTCCTCACGCATGATGAGCGATGCCGCCTTTGGATCGAATTGAATACCTCCCTTGCTCATACCTCACACCCTCCTATTCTCTGTGTCAGCTGAAGGGAGTACATTACGCCCGAAACGATCGTGCTCAAACGCTCGATGATGGTCTCGTAGTATTGCTGCCCTTCCAATGGCTCGAACTGGTGCGACTTGTTGATGGCTCGTATCATCCTCGCCCCTGCCAACTTCATTCGGTCGATGCACTCTCCGTTGTCTTCTCCTTCCGCTCCCCTCGGTACGGTGTCGAGATAAGCCAGGGCAACGTTCACGGTGTCGTAAACCCTGCCGTTGCGTATCTCTGTCGTGCCACTGGCTGGGATGATGCACACGATGGCTGGGTAGCTCAGTTTCTCCAGCTTGGTGTCTGCTGTGTCCCAATCCTCGAAAAGGTAGGTGTAGTCTGGTAGCGTGTCTGCTGCCAGCTGCTTCAATGTTTCTCTGATTGTTGCCATAATTATCTGGATTTACGTTTCATTTCTTCCGCTTGCAACTTCTGCAGGTTCCGCTCGTACACGCTTCTCTTGTTGTCCATCTCCATGCACTTGTAGATGCGAAGCCATGGTGTCTTCAACACTTGGTCGTGGTCGCTGATACCCATCCTTACCGCATACCAGTCCAGCATGCCGAATAGTCCGAATCGCAGGGTATCGATGCCTGCCTCCTTCTCCAGTCTCGTTGGCTTCGCTGTGTCTGTGCTCTCGAATAGCTTGTTGATGCGCTCCACCTCTGCTGTTACCCATCCGATGAGCATAACGACATCAACCGCCCTTGCCTGCTCCACTTCCTTGTGGCTCAGACCGAGGACGGTTGTCACTATCTGATACAGACTTTCTTCGCTGTCTGATAGCTGGGAAAGGTCAATCAGCTGCCCGATGGATAGCTGGTTGAGATTGTCGGGCACTTGTTTCTCCCCGACAAAAGCTGGTCGTGGCTGCTTGCCGATTTTATAGCTTGTGTGCCTTGCCACTGCCAGCCAGTACTTGAATGTAGTGTTCTTATCCATACGCTTTATAATTTTGTCGTAGTTATTGTCTCAATACGTGCGCCCTAGCCGTTCCGTGGCTTGCTACGGATAACTTCTTCAAGGCTACGTATCGTATTGCGTCTATGCCGTGGTTGAATGCGTCTATAGGCTGGTTCGTGGTCTCTCCATCCCTTGACTTCTTCCACTTGTATTGCTGCATATTCTCGATGATGCCGTGGCTTCGTCTTGTTATGTTGATGCGGAAACGCTTCAAGATGTCGATGCCGTTGTTGATGCTGTCCGCTCCCTTGGTGCTTCCTATTATCCACAGCCCTTGGTTGTGTATCTCCTGAATGCTCTTAGGCTCTGCCGAGTCCGCAATGATGAGGTCTCGTTTCGTCAGTCCTTGCTCCTTGCATCGGTCTGCGATGTCTTCGTTCGTCAGTCCGGGCTGGTAGATTTCCTCGTCCACCCATAACTCTCCGTGCGCCAATATAAGGTGCTCCAGTGCTGTCGGGTCGTTGGTGAATCCGAAGTCCATACCCCTGCACTCCATCTTCCACTCCTCCCTTGGTGGCAGCTTGTCAACGATGCCCCAGTTGGTGAAGATAAGCCCGGTTATCTTTCCAGTCAATCCTCTAGCGTACACTCTCCAAAGCTCGGGGTCGTCAATCTCTTCAATTTTCTTGTGTTCCTGCTCAGTAAGGAATCGGTTGTTTCGGTGGTCGCTTAGGATCAAGCGGCAGTCATCCCTGCCGATGATGTTGTTGTGCACCCAGAACCTTGCGCTTGGGTTGTAGTCGATGAACACCTGCTTTCTGGTTCGGATTGCAAGCTGCCAAAACACTTCGTAGGGTACACCGTTCGCCTCGTTAACGAACAGGTAGTCTCGCTTACCGTTCTTTGCATCCTGCGCATCCTGGTAACTTTTGAACTCGATGATAGAGCCGTTCTTCCCTCTGTAGCTGCTGTCACTCTTGTTGTTCTTGAACCAGTCCAGAAGCTCTGCCCTTGTGTGCAGGATGGTGTCGAGGTCTCGCATGGCTCCAACCTTCAAGTTCGGGAGGTCTTGACCGCACACCGTGATAATTGCCATGGGGTGTTCAAAAGAGAGCACTATAAGACGCTGCATGATGGTGTATGTCTTCCCCGAGGACGTACCTCCTTGGTTCACGAGAAACCTTGGCTTCACGTCCGCATTCGGGGCATACAACTCACCAATAACGTCAAATAGTGCCATTCTTCAAACAATAAAACTTAAAACAAAAATTATGGTAAAATTATTCTTTATCCAATCCTTCACGCTCGATTACTTCCTGCTCGCTGGATGCACACTCGTGCCCCGAGTTGATGTAGCGTACCTCGATGCCGCCTTGGAAGCCTGCGTTCAGGTCGAGCACGACCTTATCCAGTCCGAGCAGCTTGCAAATCTGCGTCTCAGCCTTGATGATGATGTCGAGGTAGCGTGGTTCTCCGAATCCTCGCTTTTCGGCATCGTACATTATCGCCTTGACGGTCTCGATGGAAATCTGCCTTCCTTGCTCATCTCGGAGTGGCAGTCCATGCTGTGTTGATTTCTGCACGTGGTAGTCTTCCTTGGACTTCTCCCACGCTTCCCAGGCTTCACGTATTACCAGTTTTAGCCTTGCCACCTCGCTGGTTATCTTTTCGTCCGTGTCGGTCAGTCTCTCTTCCCTCCACTCCTTCAGCAACCGCTGTATGTCGCAGTGTGCCTGATTGTATTTCGGTCTGTCGAGCCGTTTCCTCACTTCTGCCGTGATTTCTCGCTCCGTCCATCCCTTGCGGTATAATGGTGCGATAATCTGCAGGCGGTTTTCGATGTCGATTTTCTGCGCTCGATGTTTGTTGTTGTTACCTTGTGGCATATTTTGATTTCTTGAAATTTATTTGATTTTTTATAAAAATTCAACTTGAAAAACTTGCATATTTCAAATAAATTTCGTATCTTTGCAAACGTAATAAGGGAAGAGTCCTTATTTACTGAAACCCTCCGAGGATGAGGGAAAAGTAAAATGAAATCCCAAAGTCTTATGAACGTACTGAAAATTTCATTTAAGATTTGGAAAATAGAAATCTTATCATTTACGATTAGATTATTCTAAGCTCCAAGGGGTGGTGCTCGAACCACCACCCCACTTTGGGATTTCGTTTGCAAATTTACGAATTATTTTTCATATCACCAAATTTTTAACATTATGAGTACTACGAATGAAACTACCTCCAAATCTTGGGGAGGTGCTCGCAAGGGTGCAGGGCGAATGAAGAAATACGCTGCAACATTCTATTTCGGTGCTACCGAGGACGTGGCTGGAATCTTGGCAGGGGTCGATAAGAAAGACCGCAGCGGCTTCATCAACCAGTGTATTCTCAAAGCGATGGGCAGGGGTTAATCTCCTGCCTTTTTCGTTTCCGCTCCCTTGGAGGTTATTTTGTGCGAATTTTGCGTGTGTGCCGCTCTTTCTGCAAACTGGTGTAGTTTATCAACCTTGAAGAGAAAAGCCGACACATCGAAACTATTCGCCATGCTTCTTAAACTCGTCTATCTTGACTGCTTTCTCTCCAGTCAGCTTTTCCCAGCGTGCAATGATAACATCGCAATAATGTGGGTCGAGCTCCATCAAGAACGCATTGCGGTTTAACTGCTCGGCTGCGATAAGCGTTGTGCCGCTACCACCGAAGCTGTCGTAGACATTCCAGCCTTCCTGCGATGAGTTCTGAATAAGATATGCGAAAAGTGGAATAGGCTTCATGGTCGGATGTTCAACACTCTTTGTCGGTCGGTCAAACTCCATAACGGTCGTCTGCTTTCTGTCGCTAAACCAATTGTGACTTGCTCCCTTCTTCCATCCATACAAGCAAGGTTCATGTCTCCATTGATAGTCTTGCCTTCCTAATACCATGGAGTTCTTTACCCATACCAAATTCTCTCGCAGCTCCAGGTCTACCGTATTGATAAGGGCTTTCCGAAACCAATATGAGTAGCCATCGCTGTGGAATATATAGAACGAAGCACCTTTTTCCATATTTGCATTGGCAGCATTAAATGCGTTTGTCAAGAATTCCTCGAATTTATCGTTGTCCATCTTGTCATTTAAGACGACCAGTCCATCCTTGCGATGTCCTTCTGTTGCTGTGCCATCATAACCGTAAGCCACATTATAGGGAGGGTCTGTAAGATACAGATTAACCACTTGCTCCCCCATAAGGAACTTGACCTGCTCTGCATCCGTGGAGTCACCGCACATAAGGCGATGCTTTCCGAGTTGCCACAGTTCGCATTCCTTGCACCGCTGTGTGATTTTCTCTGTATCCTCATCGAACTCATCGTCCTTTGCCTCCTTCTGATCCTCGTCTGCCTGCTCTCCATTCTTCAATGAATCAGGACTCATCCACCCTTGCAGCTGCCAGTCTTGAATGCCCCAGTCCTTCAAGAGGTCGGTATTCCACTGGTTGTTCAACGTATCAACGTCCCAGTCTCCGAAGCCTGCATTATCCTTGATGATGAATTCTTTCTTCTGTGCTTCCGTGAGGTCTGATGCCTTGACGATGGTTGCAGTCGGCTGCTCCTGCCACTGGCTCCAGTAGTTGGCGATTGCCAGCTTCTCTGCATCGGTAAGACGATGGTCTGTGTCGAGAACGTCCATGATGGCTTCCGGTGTCATGCTCACGATGTGGCAGAGTGCCCTCGTTCTCATATTGCCACCCAGTGCCTTGTATGTCTCATCCACGACTATCGGGCGAAGCTGGAGCATCTTAGGAAATACAAGGATGCTCTTGACCAGCTTTTGAAAATTCGCCTCTGTTATGGTTCTAGGGTTCGCTTCGTTCTCGCTGACCCTCGATAGTGCGATTTCTTCTGTTTTCATATTCTTCTTGTTTTAAGTTTGAAATTCTGCTTATTTGGTAAACAGTGGCACAAAGATACGACTTTTTCGCTTTAGTTGTTCGTTCTTCGTGAAATTTTAACTTTTCGCAACTCTTCGTTTTTTCTCATCCATCAAAGGCTCTGATGGTCTTCTGCAGGGTTGTCTGTGGCTTCTTTGGCTTGACCTTGACCGAGTATCCTGCACACACCCATGCGAGGAGAAGTGCGTCTCTCTGGTCTTGGTTCATTCTCGGCATCTTTCCGTCAGAACTCATGAAGTAGGCGATTTCGTCTTGGGTTATTTTTCCGCCCTTTCCCTTCCAGCATTTTTTTAAAGGCTTGATTATCTCGTAGGGTATATTGTAATGCTTGCAGCACTCAACGATGAGAATTCCGGTCTGATGGTTCATTCCGGTAGAGCGTCCGATTGCTGCTGCCTTGACTGCACTCATGAACCGATTAAGCACATGCCAGTTGCTTTTGTTGAGCCAGCCGCCTTCAATAACGACCTTGACCTTCTTGCGACAACTCTCGTTCATAGCCTTGAGGTAATCTATCAAAGCCGGGAACTCCATCTTGTAGGCTAAGAATGTCTTGTCATCGTAAACTGCACCGACACCGCTTTCGTTGTTATCTGGGTCGATGCCTATTATAACTGTTCCTTTTTCCATTTCGTTTTACTTTTGTTTTATTTTTGATTTTCTTTTTTTCTTATTTTCTTGAAATTTTCGTTCTAAGCCATTGTTTCTGTGTCTGTGGGTAGTTGTTCGGGGTGCGGAATCCTACGTGCGTGTGTGCGCTTGTGTGCGCTTGTGCGCTAGCTCCCTACTATTCCTATCCTCTACCCTATAGTCCCTTCTCCTTTCATCGTCTTGCTGGCTTGAAACAGAAAAATCGAGGGAGTGCCTGTCGATTTGCAAATAGATGAATATCTTATAACGGAACGAGTTTATTATGCAAGCACTCCCTCTTTGGATCTGTTACTTCATGTTCCACCTCGCTTTCTTTGTTTAGAGTGGGCAGCGTTGATGGTCTGCCCAGCTGGTTAAATACTTATTTTCTGTGATTCAAGGATTGCTCCTTCTTTTTCTTCCCATTGCATTCCTTGATGTTTTGGTGTTCTACATATTGCCTGCGAGGTGGGCAGTACCTGCCGTTGATGCAGTTTCGCCCTCCCTCGCAAGCCTTGCACAGTTCGCTCGCCATACGTCCCCTAAAATGGTAGGTCCTCGTCGTAGTTAGTAAAGGCGATGTTCTCGTTCCCCTCGAATGGGATGCATTGGGAGACGGTTGCTACTCTTCCGCTTTGGATAGGCAAGACTTTAAATCTAAAAATTACTTCATCTCCAAGGTCACGAACAAAGAAGGCTGGCTGCCACTTGCTTCTCTCTTCATTCCTAACCAGAACCTTGCCGAAAGGCTTGAAGGCTGGCTGCTCCTTGCTCTTCTCCAATAGGGTGCAAGCCTCCTCGAACTTGACGGTTTCGTCCTCTGTTGCTTCTCGCAGTTCCTCATGTACGCTGATTCTCAGGTCGAAGGCTTGGTCGGTAACGAACTTCTCGTTCTCGATTTCGTACTGGTTGCCGAATGTCAATGTGTCATTGCTTTCGTTCTTTCCGATAAGCTCGCCAATAACGGTTACATTGCCATCCTCGTCTTCCTCATCAAAAACGTAGAGTTTGCCGATTTCAAACGCTTGTTTCTCCGGCTTCTCAATCTCCAGAGTTTCACGGTTCAACTTACCACCCAAGCGTTCCTCGATGGTGTTGATGTAGCACTGAGCGGCATCCTCTGTTTCAATGTTGAAGTTAAAAGTAGAATATTCTCCTTCATCTTGATAGTAAAGATTTTCATCTATGCTATCTAAATGGTGTTTCCCAACAAATGACTGATAAGTGTCACTTCTGAAGCTCTCAAAGATAACTTCAATTTTTCCATTATTACTTACTAACACATCGCCCTTCTTCCAGGCGAATTTACTCCAGTCTCTCATTTCTTTGGATGGGAAAAGCAGGGCTTCTCCTCCCTCCATCCATCTGCCGTTCTTGTTGAAGGAATATTCTCCGTTCTTATTCTCAGTCCAGATTGCTTCCCCTGCTTCCTTGTTGGGTGTAAGACAAGTTAACTCAACCTCTCCGCACATTGGCGTGTATAACTTGGTGCCATCAGGCATGCCCTTCAAAATCTCATAAATATCAATATCTTTCTGTTCCATAATCTGAATGTTTTTTATTGTTTGTTACTCTTGTTTCTTCTGTCTGTTACAGCTTGACGTGTCTCAGTTTCTTGTACAGTTCCACCAGCTCCAGGGTATTGAGCCAGAAGTCGGTGTTGCCAACGTATACGTGATAGCGGTGGTCATCCGTAATGATTTCTATCTTCTTCATTTCTCTTCAATCTGAATATTAAAATATTTTTCAATGAACTGTTTGCAGTCTATATTATGTTTAAAAATGCCTCCATGCTTGGCTAGCAGAAACTCTTCGTAAGAATGGAAGAATATGTCTGAAACGAACAAGTCATAGATGGAATCAAACTTTTTGTGGCTTGCTGTATGTGGCTTTTCATTCCACCATTTCATTCCAGCCTTTAACCAAGCTTTTACTAATTTTGGATGAGCTTTGAAATCTGATAGCCCATTGTCTGATTTTAATGGGCATCCCATGCAGCCAAGTCTTTTCTTAATGTTTAGCGTTCCGTCTTCATTGTAGTAGAGAGGATGAAGTTCTATATCTCTTAGCTTAACAAATTCTTCTACGTCTTTATCTGTCCAGTCGAGTATAGGTAGGATAACTTCAACATGATTCTTTTTGCTTCCATAGAAACGGCAGATACTAGGCTCTTTATAGTTGGCTGCACGCTTTGTGGATTCTGACCGTCTAATGCCTTGTATGGCAGTATCTAGAATCTTGTATTCTTTCAGAACATCACAACAGAAGCGTGCTCTGCGAGTCGGAAAGCCCTTTTGCTGAATAAGACGGAAAAATGATTTGTTAGCCCTAACTATTTCCACACCATTGATAAGGCAATGCCTTATTGTGCCTGGAGGGTCGATGGTCGTGTTTTTGTAGATAGGACGAAACTTTATGCCTGCCATCTTTGCTAATTCTAAAATAACATCGCTATCCTTGCCACCTGAATAGCAAAGTTCTACGGTTTTGCCTCGGCACATAGTTTGTAGAAGCGTGATTGAATCCTTTATCTTTTTGGACAAATCACTGCTTGCAATATTTATTTCTATCTTCTTCATATTCTCTTCTTTTTACACTCTACTTATTAAATTAGAGGATGATAATTAGTAATTTGTAATATGTTTTGCATCCATTATTTTTCGCATAAGGATGTCTATTTCTTTATCTGATGCTATATGGTCTATTGGGTAGCGCATAAAGTTTCCCCAATCACTTTGCTTTTGGATATCACCGTTGGAATCCATGCCAATCAAACATCCATATCCATCACCATTTATATAGCCATCATGGATAAATATACTTCCATTACTGGTTACAAGAAATTCTCCTCTTTTAAATTTACTCCTTTTTAACATATTTTTCTCTATTTGAAAAGTTCCTGCTGTGGATGAATGATGTCTGCCCTCTTCTTCTTTGCTGCCCAGATAAGGAGGTTGGTGTTCTTGGTTCCAGCATTCTTCTCGATGTTTCTGATGATGCAGGTCAAAGCGTCTTGAACCGCTTCTTTCTCATTACCGTAGAAGATGTTGATAGCGTCATATCTACTCGGGTAGCATGCAGGATAACTATCGTATCCTTGCTTTCCCTTCTGAATGCTGTAGCCCCATATCCAACCGAACTGGGTCTTGGCGGTCATTACCTTCCATCCCCAGTTGTCTGCATCCTCTACGGAATACTCGATTACGTGCGGATTGATGCAAACATCATGGATGTTGTACTTGAAGCCTTCATGCTCTGCGACTGGCTTCTTGATGTCGTAGTGGTTATCGGTCAGCCATTTGAACCAATCGTCCGATGTCTTGAATACGAGCCCAGCGGCTCTGCATTCGTGGAAAAACAACTCGTTCATAGCGTAATCTCTATGAAGTGACAACCATTGCAAAATGCACAACCACAATACTCGCCCAGTTCCTCTTTATCAAGGGCACAAACATTGCAGCCACTTTCGCAAGTATCATTCTCAACTTTGAGAACCTTGCCTTCTACATTCAGAAGCGTACCTTCCTCGAAATACTTTTCCATTTCGTTCGGTTCATTAATTATAATTACTTCTTTTTCCATAATTCTTTCGTTTTAAGCGTTTAAAATCCGTTTGCCATATAATTTGCCGCCCGAAGCGTAAAAACGGCTCAGAACGGCTTATTTTGCCCTCATTCGTTATTTTTCGGGCTTCCAGTCGATGCCCAGCCGCTGCAGAACTCCCTGCTCGTAGAATCTCGCCAGTGAATCCTTGGCTGGCTTGTTCCGTGGATTCCTCTTCAAGTCGTCAATGTTCTGCTGTATTATCCATCGGAACTTGTCGTCTTGGCTCTGCTGAGATGCTGGCTGCTGGTGCTTGGCTTGCTCGTAGCGTTCCCCGATGCTCGGTCTTGCCGTTGCCGTTGAATCTTGTGCCTTGGCTGCTGCCTGCGGCTGCTGGCTTCCTGCTGGCTGCTCGTTGTCGTAGTTGCCTTCAAGAACCTTTGGAAAATTGGAAGGGCACATCATCCAGTCGAAGCTTGCAACCCATCCCTTTCCGTTCTTGCCGTTCATGAAGTCGCTTGCCATTGCCTTGTCGATTGCCTTATAGACCATCTGAACGTCTCCGTATTCCCTTATCCTTGAACGGACGTTACCCTTGCGCTGGTCGCTCATCAAGGTCAACCTTCGCATTACGCTGCCCGACTGATCATGCTTGGTGTTCCAGTATTCCTTGATAGCCGCAAAATCAATCTTGGCGCATCGTTTGGCTGGGTCAACTTTCGGATTTTCCGAAATTGACAAACCTTCTTTAGAAGGTATATTATTATCTGTTTCTTTAGAAACATCATTATCATTATCATATTCATTATCATTATCATTATCATAAGGTGAACGTTCGTGCACGTTCGTGTTATTTTCGCACGTTCGTGCACGTTCGTAAACGTTCGTGTTACCTGCTTTTTCTCTTGCCTCTCGCTTTTTTCTTTCTCTTTCAAGTGCAATCTGTCTATTTTTCTCACACTTGGCTTGATACTTGTCTTGATTGCGCTCGATATTGTCCTTGATAAAGGCGAAAGCCATACGCACGACTGGTTCGAGACTAATAATCTCCCCATCCCTTGCGTAGAGAAATGTCGCTCTTGTCAGTTGCCCGAGTTGTTCATCGGTCAGTCCCTCGATAAGAGCGTAGTATGATGTGTATAAGATAAATGAATCGTTCATGATTTTATTCTGATAATGATAGTTTCTTTTCCAGCTTCCGTTTGAGCACGGTGGCCATGCGGATTCTGTTCCGTTGGCTTGTGTCGGTCGGTGCTGTAACTTTCCCACCTAGGGAAATATAATTCTCCAGTTGGGAAATTATATTCCTTAGGTCGGTTTTTGATATAGGAACGTTAGCCATAAGCCCTGCCTTTACTTGATGAGCAATCTTCGTGCTCCATGCACCTGCTTGATGTACTTGGCGCACTCTTTAGGGTGGTCCGCCAGATAAGCCTTTGCATCGAACTTCTCGCTTGCTTTCGGTGCTTTCCATGTTGCCAGCGTCTTGCCGTTTCCGTCCACGATGCTCTCTGCGTCCCCGAAGAACAGCTTCAAGTTGTCCTCGATCTCATTCTGTCGGTTCTCCAGTGCCTTGCCCTTCTCCTTGATGTCCTTCAACTCGATGAGCATGTCCCCGATTTCGGCTGTGGCTTCAATCTCCTTTCCTGCCTTGTGCAGTGGCGACTTCAAAAGAACGTCTTGTGCGCTGTAGGCAGGTGGCTCTTGGTTTCCAACGATGTAGTCAAGCCAGAACTTGGTTATCTCATCCCTCATCCATCCGAAGAATTCGGGGTCAAAGTCGATATCACGGTAGCCGAACTCCCTGCCTGCTGTCAGCCAGGCCAGTGCTCCGTCCTTGTATTCTCCCACTCCGAGGTTCATCTGAAGCTGACAGAACCAATGCTTCGGAAGGTCGTCTGCATCTATCTGCATCTGCGTTGTCTTGCACTCCAGGATGCTCTTGCTCGCTTCGTTGTGCGTTGCCTCGGCTCTCCAGAATGTGCGGTCTGGGCTTACTCTCAGATACGGTGTATCGGTGTTCGTGATGGTGTAGTCGTCCGTGCTCGCCTTGATGATGTGGCAGTGGCTCTCTCGCTTGAAGAACTGCGCCACGGCATCCTCCAGCAGGTGTCCTGCAACCATCGCAAAGTTCTCAACCTTTGGTGGGTCGATGCCCTTCTTTCGTCTCCACAACTGGTATGGGGTCTCCCATGGGTTAAGTCCCAGTACCGTGCCTGCTTCACTTGCTCCTATTCCGTTCGAGCGGTTCTGCAACCACTCCTCTCTGCTTTTGTACTTGATTATCTGTTTCATATCTGAATGTTTTTATTTATCCATTAAGAATTTTCTTGCTGCTTTAATAACGATATCGCGAATGAATTTATCCCTTTGCATTGATTGAGCAATTCCGTCTGCGAGGTAACTGGTTTTACCGTGGTAAGCAATATGGAAATAGAATCTTTGGTCTCCGTTTTCGTCTGGATCTCCAATAGTCTCAAGTGCAATCTGCAGATAGTTTCTTTCTTCCTCGTCTTCCTCAGCCCATGCTTTGAAACCATCTGCTGTTCTATCGAAGTACTTGTCGATGGTGCTCTCGTGTCTCTTATTGTTTTGTTTTTCTGCCATAATTTTTTACGCTTATAAAGTTCTACATCGGATTGTTTGTCTTGAGCTGTAATCTGCCATCCTTCTTTGATGCAGATTCTACTGGCATGTGCCACATTGATCCAGACTTGCCTGCTGGCATAACAACCTCTACATAAACGTCTCCTTTGAGACCTTTAATTGCTTCTCTTAATTGTTTTACTGTCATATTACTGAATGTTTAAAAAGTTGCCACGGCTTCCCTTTGTCTCGATGGGTCCCACCCCATAGGTTGCACCGTGGCGGTTCGGGCTATATTATAATAAAATGGCTTATTGCTTCGCTGCCTTGCCAGTCTTGCCCTGACTGCGGCTCATTGCCTGCTGTGCCTTATTCTTTGCATCATCGGCTGCTGCCTGCGCCTGCTTTGCGATGGCTTCCTGCTGCTTTGGCTTCTTGAAGGTCTCCTCTACGGTGGTCGTGCCTTCCTTGATAGCGTTGTACACACCGCCCAGCTTCTGAATGTCCTCTGCCGTGACTTCCTCGGCTGATTTCCTGCCCAGGTAATCAAGCAGCATAAGGTCTGTTACCTGATAGGCTTGGAAGCAGGCTACGCAGCTTTTCCACTGGCTCTTGACGCCAGTCTGCTTGATGTGCTCGAGAGCCTTCGCCTGCACCTCCTTGACTACGCTTGATATCAATACCTGCGGCACGACCTTGCAGATTGCGTTACGCTGTGCAATCGCCACGGCTGCATTGCCGACTACCACCTGCATATCCTGCGAGAAGGTGTAGCCCTTCGAGGTTAGAATGCTGCGCTTCACTTCGACAGAGTAGGCAACATTGCTCTCGAGGTCATGGCAGACGCCTTGTGCCGTGATGGTCTTGCCATCATTGGCGATGATGCGGCCAGCGATTCGTAGGTTCTTCCAGCATGCAGAAATGATTTCCGTGAATCTCACGCTCGGACCCTCAATAATCGATACCTGACCATCCTTGCCCTTGCGCTCAAGATGGTAAAAGCAGTTGTAGGCTACGTCATCGTCCATAGCTGCCAATGCTACCATGTTCTGCTTGCATTGCGTGATGTCTCTCGGAAACTTGTGCGCTGTTGCAATCTGTCCGTCAATCTCCGAGCGGTTGATAGCTTCCAGCATTTCGCCACCGCTTACTTGGATAATTTCATTTTCCATAATTCGTTCTTTTTACTGTTCAACTTATTGTTCATTAACTATAGTGGAAGGCTGGGGATTCGAACCCCAGTTGACCCTAAATTTATCCCACCCTTGCCTGCTGCTGGTGGATGCCCTTCCGTTGCAGGGCGCACGCTGTCTGTTTCCGCATATTATTATATCGCATGAATTAGATAACCTTTGAAATGAGCTTTGCGTGCGCCCTTTGCCCTGCCGCTGCAGGGATTTAAGTGTCAAATTTGTTATAACTATCATTTATGAAGCCTAAACAAGTTGAGCCATAAGAATGTCGAGCCTGCTTTCGCTGAAAGCGTCAATAGGGTCTTGGTCTGCGTACTGGCTGTTCTCCTCCAACCAGTCGTCCATCACGTCTTGATAGTTAACGCAGCCCTCGATGGCTTCCTCCAGACGCTCGCTTTCGTTGTTGCTATTCTTGTGCGTCACGACCGCTATGTTCCCGGTTCTGTCGCACCATACGCAGATGTCGCCTGCCTTGGTCTTGATGTCAATCCTTGCAACCGCTGGTTGCTGTGGTTCACGGTCTATCTCCAGCCAGATGGCTTCGTACATCTTCTTCCTGCACTGCTCGATAATCTTACTCATTCGTTACCTCCTCTCTGATTGAATATGTAACTTTGGAAGGTCTCACGGCACGACTTCAATACCTCGTTGTCCGTTCCGTCCAGTGGTATGAGCGGAATGTTATCCAGTGCCACGCAAAGGCTGCCATTAAACTCTCTGTACTGGATTCTTCGCTCTGCCTCAAAATAGCACTTGTTGTTCAGTTTGCAACGCTTTCTGGTCTTGCGGTTCTCCTTCCAGTTAGTGATAAGCCAGCAGATGTCTGTGTACTTCACGATCATCCTGCGCATATTGATTGATAACTTGCTCATAGGGCAACCCTCCACGCTCTCTTGATTTCTGCGCCCTCGATAACCTTGCGGTTGTCGATTCTGCGGAACTTGACCTTCATCTTTCCAGCCTGCAACCATCTGCGCAGGGTGTTGCGATGGATGCCCAGTACCTTGCAGGTCTCTGTCATTGTGTATCTGCCTGCATCAGCTACCTTTGGTTCTTCGTTCGTCATACTAAGCCCTCCAAAAGATTAAAGTTACTAACATGGTGACAAATACCAGGGATAATACTTCGTCACTTGTGATAATCTCGATAAACTTCTTCATACGCTCTGAATGTTTAAATTGGTTCGACTTGATTACTTGCGCACGGCTGCACGTCTCTTCTTTGGTGTAATCACTCCAGCCTTGATAAGACAGACACGCACGTTCTGCTGGGTGCAACCAACATGCTGCGAAACTGCAAGCATTATTCTACTGTCCGATGTCTCGGCAGGTGCCTTTGCTCGGAAATCTGCAAACATCGCTATGATGTTCTTCTTTCGTTCGTCCTGCTGCTTCTGCAACGGTGTTCGAAAATCGTAATTGAAATTTTCTCCCATTTTATTTGTATTTTAAATTATTTTCTTTATCTTTGCAAAAGAGTTTTTAAACTCGTTCTGTAATTCGGTTGCAAAAATACAATAAAATATTTATATTCACAAACATTTGTATTTATATTTATAAATTGTTTACTTTAGTTTTAATTTATTTAGAATTAACTATGACTGGTGAAGAAATGAAAACATATTTGAGGCAGAGAGGGTTATCTCTTGCTTCTGTTGCTGAAGAACTGGGCACAAGCCCACAAAATCTGAATGGCAAGTTAAAGGCTAAAAGTCTGAAATCGGACTTTATATCTGCAATAAAGGCAATCATCGACAGATGTGCCCCTCCCCTACCAGCCGAGATGGAAGAGGCTGTTTTCGGTTCAAATATAAATGATTCGAACAGTTCCAACGTCTCCCAGTCAATAGGTAGTGATGCTGCCTTGGCTGCTGAAAACAAGCTGCTGCGAGAACAGAATGAGTTCCTGCAAAGTCAAGTAAAAACCCTGCTTGCCATTGTAGGGCAAAGATAATTTAGTAACTTTGCAGCGCAATGTGGATAGAAAAATTAGGCTCGTACTTCATTGATGTGTCGAAATATATCTTGACTGGTGTCGTGATTAGTTCGCTATTCAAGGATTTCGAGGATAAAGTATTAATTTATATAGTTGGAATCGCCCTAGCCTTCCTCTGCTTGATCGTAGGTCTCGTACTCAGCAACAAAAAGGACGGAAAGGACAAAAAGGAAAAGGAGAATTAAATTATGGGAGTATATTTAGCTTTCTTGTTCGTGGGAGTACCTTGTATGGTGTTCCTCGCATTCTGTCTCACTGGAAACGGCAAAAAATGGCTTAGACAAAATAACTTGCTTTAGATTATGGTTAGTCAGAAAACAACAGACGATAGGGAGACGGACAGAAGAAAACTCTTGGCTGGGTATCTGTACGACTGCTCGAAAATGATGTACGGAAGCGTTGCTGTCGGTGGTCTGTCTCCTCTACTAACTGGTGACCCATTGCAGGCGGTTCATCAAGTCTGCTTGGTGTCGGGTGTGGCTTGTGGCGCATCACTTGCGTACCTTGCAAATTATATAATGAAATTTAAAAAATAAAGATTATGGATGCATTCTTGTTATTTAACGTGATGGCATTGGGAATGACCATTGCATTCGGCATTTTCTTGAAATCAAAGAAAGGTCAGAAGTGGTTGCGTGAACTTTAGTTCTCGCTCCAGGTACAATATCAACTAAAATTCTAAGTAACGATGAAAGATGAGGATTTCATAGAGCGGAAGGAGAAGGTTCTTCTTGCCGCTCTCGGTAAAAGCTGGCTATGGAAAGCCAGCAGGTTGATAATAGGCATCATCCCTCCAGTGGGTGCGTTTGTGATGCTGGTGCACTGCACCCTGCTCTCGTTCGGCATTCGGGTAAAACTCACGGAGTGGATATTCGACTGCTCGCTCTTCGGCTTCATCGCCTGGATCATCGTCAGTCTAGCCTATGGGTTCTGCTGGGTGCATCGGGCGTTCTCTACCTACAGAGTGCTGATTTCGTTCTGCATCGACTTCCAGCGTTCCTTCGGGTTCGGTGTCTTTTGCCAGCCGCTGCATCTGCTGATGGTCGCCCTAGGGCTGCTGCTCTTCTTCGTCTTCATCAAGAAAAAGGCTTGGAATGAGTTCTACGAAAGAAATATTAATCATTTAAACGAAAAATAATATGAAAAAGATAATAATGTTATTCGTTCTTGCGCTTGCGTGCGTGGGTGTGCAGGCGCAAACACTTCTTTCAAGGAGTTTCGAGCTATCACCATCGGTTAGCTATACTGTGTTTGAACCTAAAAAAGATACCGTTTATTATTGCAGGATAGTACGTGTTATCACTCCGAAAGTTACGGATAGCTTCTATCTAAAATTTGACGGATGGAACAAACTTGTTGGTGCGTTGAATTTTATGCTGTCACTTGAAGGTCAGGAAAAAGGACGAAAATATCAAATCGACTCTTCACTGGACAAGAATACCATAACGACAGGAAAGCAGGATGGATTTCTCTTTATACCTTCGGAAGAAGGACTGACTATCTCCAATGGTGACGAGGTACCACGTCAATTCGCCTTTTATAGTTATTCTGATATAGCTTATATTCTCAAAGGGTTAAATATCGAAGCCAAGTTGAAAAAGCAAAAGAAACGTGACGCTCGAAACAATAGCGATATAGACGATGCCTACAAATATTGATTACCTTCTTGCATACGAGGAATACCTGCCAGTGCTCACCCCTTCCGAGGTGGATAGGCTGCTGGCTTCTCGCCCCTCACTGGCTCAGTTGCAGGAATGGTCACAAAGATTGAATAACCATCGTGCAAGGCTGGAAAGCGTTTTCAGTCGTGCCTACAAAAAGTTAAATGAATAATATGGAAGATAAAAATCTGATGTCCGCTGATGTGGATATAGCCGTGCGCTTCTTTGATGCCCTCGACCGCTTGAAGGCTGACGGCTGCATAGGCGGTCTTAAGACGATAACGGACCGGTACGGTCTCAACCGCTGGAACACCATATCCCTTCGAGACAAGCCTGCCGAGTTCTACGGTCGCTTCCGTCCATCCTGGGTTCAGTTCCTGGTCCGTGATTACCATGTCAACCCATACTGGCTGCTCCTTGGTTCGGGCGACTTCTACGCTGCTGGCTTCACGTCAGAAATAGTGAAAAACCTGAATAAAAACTGCACGAAAAAATAGCATTATAGTTAAGTTTTTGATTTTCAACCATTTAAAGCATACGTTATGATTTTGAGCACAACTCCAACCATAGAAGGTCACCCTATCCGTGAATATCGTGGCATTGTGACAGGCGAAACCATCATTGGTACCAACTTTGTGAAAGATTTCTTTGCCAGTATTCGTGATGTGATTGGCGGAAGAAGCGGTTCTTACGAAAGTACCCTCCGCGAAGCTAAAGATACTGCACTCAGGGAGATGAGCCAGCGTGCTGCATCCTTAGGCTGCAACGCCATCGTGGGCATCGACCTGGATTACGAAACCGTTGGTAACAGCGGCTCCATGCTGATGGTAACTTGCAGCGGAACGGCGGTGATTATCTAAGTTCTGCATCTGAAAAAAGAACAAAACATGTCTGAACAGGGGCGGTAACCGCCTAAAAAATCGAGTTACCGCCCCTGTTCAGACATATTTTACAAGATTATAATATAGTATTAACAGGTATAAAGTAATTAAATAAATATGA
>ERZ772831.500-NODE-500-length-41814-cov-12.207045_pt1 | contig 41814 bp, 40 predicted proteins | sample MGYA00580858_ERZ772831 | MGnify/ENA primary metagenome ERZ772831 (study PRJEB29015, sample SAMEA2737694) | human gut metagenome | biome: human gut; feature: human-associated habitat; material: faeces | place: China | collected 2012 ... | reverse complement strand
TTGCTCAGGCACTTATAAATAATGTTAAACTATAGTGTTGCGGAATTAAGGATTAATAAAAAATCTGTATGAGAAATGGTTACCGTATTCTTATATAAATGCATTTAGCAGATACATTTATCTATATCAGGTAGTTGAATATTTTATGGAAATTGCTTTCGAAGAAAGTTTGTTTGCTAATATTAAGAAATATAATAACAAGAATATAAGCAAAAATGATTTGAGAAAACACATTCAAGATGATTCTGAAGAGAAGGCAAAGATTGAAATGGTGTTTAATGGGTTTTCTTCAAATGATTCCGTCGTCATAGACTTTAAACAAAATGTGAAACGATTCTTAGGCATAATTGGTTCTGATTTCAATGGAACGACCATTGGAGAACATGTTTATAAAATAAGAAATATTTTGGTTCATAATATGCGACTCGCTATAGATTATGAAACAGAATTGAATGATATTGTAGAATGCTTAGAGAAACTAATCGTTTTAAAACTTAAAAACAGCATATCGGAAAACTTTAACAAGCATATGGTTATCTGCGATATTTCTGAAAAATATAGAACGAATAGGAAGAGGATGAGAAAAACGTATGTTCAATTTAAATATGATAATGGCTAATATATGAATCAAACAACATATACATTTCTTCTCCCTGCCTACAAGCCAAATTTCTTGGCTGAGGCGTTGGAGAGTATAAAAGAACAGACATATACCGATTTCAAGGTTATTGTAAGTGACGACTGCTCACCACATGATCTGAAGTCAATATTTGAAAAGACTTGCGGCGACGATCCACGCTTCGTCTTTCGCCGTAACGAGAAGAATATGGGAAGCAAGAGTCTTGTGTCGCATTGGAATCTTTTGGTGGATATGTGTGATACTGAATATTTTATTCTTGCCAGCGATGATGATGTATGTGAACCAACTTTCTTGGAAGAAGTGGATAAGTTGGCTGTAAAGTATCCTGAGGTAGATTTGATAAGGGCAAGGGTGAGACTGATTAATGAGCAAGGAAATCTATTAGCAAAAGATGCAATATATGAGGAGAAATTATCAGATATAGAATTTATTTCTCAACTTTATGGTAATCACTACATAAAATGTATTGCTAATTTCGTTTTTAAGACGAAAAAGTTACAAATGATAAATGGTTTTAAGGATTTTCCATTAGCTTGGAATAGCGACTCTGCAACTGTAATAGAAATGAGTCGTAATGGAATGGTCAATACGAATCAACTTTTGTTCTCTTTTCGAATTTCAACTGTAAATATATCTTATGGTAGAAACGATAAAGAGCGCTGCTTCAAAAAAATAAAGGCTTCGTTAGAATATGATAATTGGTTCGGAAATTATATTAGACAAAAGAAACAGAATTTAGATTCAATGGATATTTACTATAAGTATCAAATGTCTATTATAGAAGCAATGCATGAAGATGCCATAAAGGATGAATTATATACCTACATATCAGGAGTTTCATTCTTTAATCTTTTAAGAATAATGCATAGAACAAAAAGTCTATATAAAAATTTAAATTGTTTCTATTTATATCTGCGAGGTATTGTTTAGATAATAATATAATTCTTAATGGGAAAAGAGAAAATTAGCATTATAGTCCCTGTCTATAACGTTGAAAAATACCTTTGCCGTTGTTTAGATAGTATTCTATCACAGTCAATGCAAGACTATGTGGTGTTTCTGATAGACGATGGCAGCAAGGACCAATCAGGTGAGATATGTGATGATTATGCAGAGAAAGACAATCGTTTTACTGTAGTTCACCAGCAAAATCAAGGAGTAAGCAAGACCAGGCAAAAGGCCTTGGATATGGTTAGTACAGATTATGTAGCTTTTATTGATCCTGATGACTATATAGAAAAAGATTATCTTGAAAAGTTATATAATGCTGCTGACAAAACAAATGCAGACTTGGTTTGGTGTGATTATGTGGAAAATCGATTAAATTCTGATACGGTTCATCCTTGCGATTTATCTGATAAGTCTCGTGTAGGATTGCTAAGAGGTATTTTGGATTCAAAATTTTCTGCTGTTCTTTGGAATAAATTGTTTAGGGCTTCAATAATCAAAGATAATAATATTTGTTTTGAGGCATCTTTGAAAACAGCCGAAGATATATTGTTCGTCAGTAAGTTTATATGTCATTCATCCAGATTCTCTTATGTCAACAATGCTTTGTATAATTATAATATGTCTAATGAGAATTCTGCAATTAACAAATTCAGCACTCTTAAATTCAAGACTGATTATGCAAGTATGTTGACTTATCTTATTAAAGAACTAAAGCGAGTTGGGGTATATGAAGCACTTTATCCATCATTGATAAATTGTATGTTCTATTGTAAGGACATTTTTGTCTTTGATTCTCGTTATCGTGATTTCAAAAAATACAGAGCTTTGTTTCCTGAGGTAGATGAGCATTTGGAATTGTTGCCTAGACTACCATTCTTTCGTAAACAGGCTTTGGTGTTTGTTTCATGGCGATTAGGATTGTTGGGATATGGTTGTTTGGCAATGAGTAAGATTTTTGATAAAAATGAATAATAAAATATCTATCTCTATAAATAATATAAAGGTCGTTTTGACTATTTTAGTTGTATATATTCATTTCCCGGGACCTTTTACATGGGATAAGTACAATTTGGGAATAAAGTCTATCTATTCGGCACTGGATTTTTGCTCCATTTCAATTGATATCTTAACCAAGGTTGCTGTTCCTGCTTTTTTCGTTATGTCAGGCTTTTTGTTTTTTAAAGACGAGTTCTCTTTTGAAACATATAAAGCAAAAATTCACAGGCGTATAAGCTCTTTGTTAGTTCCATACATGTTGTGGAATTTTATTCCATTCTTAATAGTGATAGGTCTGAAAGTATTAGGCTGTATTATCAAAGGAAACAACTGGGGGGGGATTATAATGTATATTAATGATACTGATTGGTTAGACGTATTTACAGGCTATAAAAATACTTACCCTCTAAATCCTGTATTATGGTTTATAAGGGATTTAATGATATCATCTGTCTTATCACCGCTTGTTTATTGTATTGCCAAAAGAAAGTTTTTGTTTATATTTGCAATTATATTGTTTGTTATAGTTCCCAATATCTCATGTAATATTTACTCGTATTCGTCATTCGTGTATTTTCTTATTGGGGCTTACGTCTCTACAAACAAACTTGCGATATTAAACCGTAATTGTATATTCTGCTCAATATTTATATGCAGTTTTTTATGTTTGTTGTTCTTTGGAAAAGGGGTGTGGAATAATTTCTTGTTCCTTATGCTTACAATGTCTTTTATATGCTTGTGTTTTATTGTCTCACAGAAAATAGACATTAATAAAAATATAGCATTAGTTAAATATTCTTTCTGGATATTCGTCACTCATTGGGTCTTTGGACAATTTTTACCCAATTACGATTATAAAATGCTTGGTTACATTGGTTGGATTTATATGATTATAAAGCCATTGATTGTAATAGCATTGATAATTGTTCTTTATGAATTTCTGAATAGATATAATCCTTGTCTTCTAAAAATTTTAATGGGGAAAAGATAAAATGGGAAAAAAACTATGTTGCTTTATTGTTCCTTATTTTGGAAAATTACCAAATTATTTTCAACTGTTCTTAAATTCCTGTGGCTTAAATCCAGGGTATAATTGGTTGATAATTACAGATGATGATACTCCATATGTATATCCTAAAAATGTGCAGCGAGTAAAGTCTTCTTTCGAAGAGTTACAAACAACATTCTCTTCCAAATTTGATTTTGATATTTGTCTTCCAAAGCCATATAAACTGTGTGATTTCAAACCGGCGTATGGCTATTTATTTAGTGAATATCTAAAGGATTATGATTTTTGGGGGCATTGTGATATAGATACAATAATGGGATGTTTGGAAAATTTTATCCCTAAAGATTTTCTCTTTAGATACGATAAAGTCTTTTGTTTAGGGCACATGACAATATATCGAAATGAGGACTGTATAAACAAATTATTTATGTTACCGTATAAAGGACGCAGTTTATATAAGTTGGTCTTCCAAAATCCTAAAATTTGTGTGTTTGATGAAGAATTTCAAGATGGTAACAATGTTAATCGCATGTTTATACAATTAGGTAAGAAAGTTTATATGCATGATGCGTCTTTAAACTTTAGCACCAAGCATAGGGATTTTCGAAAGATTAGCTTTAATGGTATTAACGATACTACAGATGCCGCAGATTATGTTATAGAGCCATCATGTACATCTCTAACTATATGGGATAATGGACATCTCTTTAGATATTTGTATGATAAGACAATGTCGAGAAAAGAGTATCCTTATGTTCATTTGCAACAGCGAAAGATGACTTTTAACAAACGGGTTTTTAAAGCTGATAAATATAAGATAGTACCCAATAGATTTGACATTCTAGAGGTTGAGAATATAACAGCGTGCTCTTTTAAACAAATATCTTTAAAATCTTATGATATAGGATATTATAAATATTTGATAAGACGTATCTATAAGGCGATTATGCGCCGTTTAAAACTTATAAAGGAAAATAAGGAGAATTATGAAATTGACGATAATCATACCCGTTTATAATATTAAAGAACACATTGAAAGATGTGTATCTTCATTGGGAAATATATCTGATACGCAGATTGAGATACTAATAATAGATGATGGATCTACAGACGGATCGGATATTGTTTGTGATAAATTATCGCAGACAAATAAAAGTGTAAAAGTTATCCATCAACAAAACATGGGATTGAGTGAAGCTAGAAATACAGGTATAAGAAATGCTTCAGGAGATTATATCTTTTTTGTAGACGGTGATGATTATTTGTCAGATGGCGCAGTAGGATACATATTGAACGCAATCAACACTTGTTCTGATGTTTATATAATTGATCATGCTAATGTTTATGATGGTATAAAAAAAGAGATAATTGAGAAGAAGTTTATGCCGAATGTATCAGTTATGTCTGGCTCTGAAGTCCTTGCATTGAATGGGGCAATCTCTGCATGGAGTTCAATATGTAAAAGAACATTTTTATATGATAACAATTTGTATTTTACACCTAATCTTATACATGAAGATTTCGAATTTTCTATAAGACTGTATTCTTTGGCAAAATCAGTAGAACATTTATCTGTTCCTGTTTATAATTATGTTTGTGACAGAACTGGTTCTATAATGAATTCGAAAAACATAAAAAGTGCTATTGGATATGCAACAAGTGCTGTGTTGACAAGAATTTTTATAAGAAAGCATCGTCTTAATAAAAAACAAATACGTATAATTTCAGATGTTGTATCTATTGGTTTTACTTTTTCTACCGAAAGAATTGATTTGCTAAACAAAGATTCAGAGAGAAAGATCGTTTTAGATTTCTATAGAAATAATTTAAAAGACATCATTTATTTCTTATGGCATTCAAATTTGAGTCATAAACTTTTAGCGATTCTATTGTTCATAAATGTGAAGTTTGGAGTAAACACATATAAGAGAATACGTAATTTCAAGAAAGCATGAAGATATCTATTATAACAATTAACTATAACAATATTGAAGGATTAAAGCAAACTGTTGAGTCTGTATTGTCGCAAACATATATAGATAAAGAGTATATTGTTATAGATGGTGACTCCAAAGATGGAGCTGTTGATTTTCTGAAAAGTCAAAATAAAATCACATACTGGGTGTCTGAAAAAGATGGAGGATTGTATAATGCAATGAACAAAGGTATCCGCAAGTTGAGTGGCGATTATGTAATCTTCATGAATAGTGGCGATGTTTTTTTTGATAGAAATGTATTGTCAGATATCTTTAATGGAACAGTCTATAATGCAGATGTCTTGTATGGCAGTACTATTTACAAATATGGCAACGGAGGTATATTAAGAAATCCAAGAGATTTAAATGTGATGTCATATGAATTGCCATTTTGTCATCAGTCTTGCTTTATAAAATGTAAACTGATGAAAAATATAGAATATGATGAATATTATAAACTTATTGCAGATTATAATTTCTTTTATCAGGGTTGGAAGAAAAATTGGCAATTTGTACAGATAAATAAAATTGTTGCCATTTATGATACAACAGGTGTTTCTGCGGATTCGGCAAGAAAATGGCAAATTTATGTTGAAAGATGCAAAATACATGGTGAGGATACAAGTTTGCTGTATTATAATTATCTAAATATAAAATCAACATTGAAGTGTTTTCTTGCTAAAATAATACCTGTCAATATTGTTGATTTAATATTGCATAGAGAAAAAGGTAGTAATAGTATTAAAGAACTTTCAAATTTTAAACAAATAAAATAACATTATAGATATGAGTCAAATACAGTCAACAGCTAAGGATGTATTGGATTTTAAACGATTGTTAGGGGCGGTGATCCTGTTTTTATGCATACCTTCATTGTTTTCTTTGCCATATTTGTTTTATACTTTTTTTAGAAAAAGAAGTGGAAATAAGACTGATTATGTTATATTTATAGTCTGTATTTCTATTTTTTTTGCAGCAATAAATGCTACGAAAAGTGTTGGTGGAGACCAATGGAGATATTGGATGGCATACAATAATGTACCTATAAAGGGATTCTTATATGCTTTGATGAACATATATGGAACACCAGAAGCATGGCAAGGTATAAATCACCATATATCTGGTGAATTTATGAATGGTGTGTATAATTATATAGGTTATTATTTATCTTTTGGATATTATCCTTTATTTGCTTTTTTATTTACATTAACATCATACATTCTGCTATTATTGGGATATTATAGGTTCTGTTTGACATTAAAGTCACCTCATATACCTATTATTTGTGGTATCTTGATTATATCTTTTTTCTATCTTTATTTTCAGTTTACATTGCAAATTCAGAAACAGTTTTTTGCACAAGCTATTATGATGTATGTCATTGGTAATTACGCATATTATGGTAGATTGAGAAGAAAAGACTGGTTTGCTGTGGCTTGTTCTGTATTCACCCATCAAAGTATGTTGTTCTTTGTACCATTTATTTTGTTAAAAAGATTTCGTTCTAAGATGGGGAAAGGCACAATAGCTTTCGTTTTTATAATCCTTGCTTTTTTGGTCTTTTGGGGACCAAGTCTCATGGGAGGCGTAGATTTTAGTAATGGATCCGCCTTAAGCTATGGACTTGAACGTTTTGCTAATTCCGAGACTAATAATGATGGTTTAAGTATTCAGATGAATCAAGTTGTGGTGATAGGTTTGCCATTGGCTGTTATATGTTTTCGTCAATTACAACTTAACCGAAACTATGTTGTGCCTTCTCAGCAATTTATCGTAATAGTAGTATCATTGATCCTTGTAACTACTGCTGCAATGGTTCGTCAACCTCTTGCTCAGTATCGTTTTTTTATGATGTTGATGCCTTTTATGCCATTCATATATTCTATGACCTATAGAAATATTCAAAAGCGAAATATCTTTTTGATGATTTTGGCAGTTGCTATGGTCGTATGGTTTTTCTTTCAGTTCGAATATATATATTGGACATACGCTCCAGAGATTGATATCTTAATAAAAAGTCCTATATTTTTGGTTTTTTCTAATTACCAAGGTTTTTAGATCTCTTATGAATTATAAATCAATAGACTTAATGAAATTTATGATGGCGCTTTGTGTTGTGACTATTCACACATACATAGTAGATAGTATGGAGCCATCAATATTCCAAGATATTTTATATTCTATTATCCGTAGTGCAGTTCCTTTCTTTTTTATAACTTCTGCTTTCTTTGTAATGCAGCGCAAAGAAAAAGATGGTATTATAAAATATTGGAAAAGAATTTTTCAACTATATCTTTCTTGGAGTGTGATTAACTTTATTTCAGTAAGTTTGCTAAACCGTAATTTATGTGTTGAAAATGTTCAAACTTGTATATACCAGATACTTTTCAATGGATATAGTGTATTATGGTATCTCTGGGGTATTTTAATAGCTTTGCCTTTATTGATAAAACTACGAGACGGGGGGGCAAAACCTTTGTATTTTCTTGTAATAGCAGTATTGGCTTATCTTTTTAACAGAGCATACACTCACTATGGTTCGATGGAGAATCCTAATAAGATTTGGTTATGGTCAGCATATTTGTATAAAGGCAAATATTTTGGAATAACAAATCTTTGTTTAGCGATTACATATCTTTCTATAGGATCATTCTTTAGTATGTACAAGTTTAGACAATATAAGGTTATCAGTGTTGCATTAATAATTCTTGGCTCAATAATGATGCATTTCGAAACTCATAAGGATGTTGCTTTAGGTGTCCCAGTAATTGCATTTGGCTTGTTCCCTTTGATAAAAGACTGGCATCTGGATTTTTCGAGAATATCTTTTAAATGGCTGAGAAAAGAAAGCACATTGATATATTTTATTCATATCATTATTATAACCTGTATAGACAAGGTATATCCAGGTATGGATATCATTAAATGGATAGTGATTATTTCAAGCTGCATAATAGTTTCTGCTCTTTTTATAGCTTTGAGTAAAAAGAAACATATGTCTTGGATAGCAAAATTATATTGAAAAACAAGGGAGTACATTTTATATCTTCTTAATTCTGAAAAATTATGCACATTTGTTTTGTTTGTCGTGAATATCCACCGTCTCTTCGTGGCGGTGGTATTGCTTCATATATAAAGGAGGTGGCTCATGGGTTGCATGATGCAGGGCATCGTGTGACGGTGATTGCTGCTTCGGATGATACCCGATTGTCTTCGGATGAGGACGATGGGGGCGTGAGAGTGATTAGGCTTTCTGGTGGTGACTTTCTGATACCTCAGGTTGAAGGAATGTCTCTGCTAAAAAAGTTTAGAATGTTTTATCGGTTCTATTCTTATCGCAAGAGTATAAGAGAAACGATTTTAAAACTCTGGGATGTTGATGTTATTGAGGTTCCAGAATATGGAGCTGAAGGATATTTCCTCAATGATATCGGTATTCCTGTAATCACTCGATTGCATACTCCGATGCTTCTCGATCATTATAATTTCTCTCTACAAAAATTGTCTAAGGCCAACTGGCAATTCTATTGGCAGGGATGTAAAGAACTGAAGGTGATGAAAGAGGCTCGGTACATTACTTCATGCAGTACGTCGCTGAAGGAATGGAGCCAGAAATTCTTGGGGATTCAATCTGATAAAATCAAGGTTATTTATAATCCAATCTTGTCTGAACGATGGTCTTCTAACTCTTCTCAAGGTTCTACTGAAGAGAATGATGGGAAAAAGCATATTCTCTTTGTAGGCACTGTCTGCGACTGGAAAGGTTGTGGCGATTTGGCTGATGCCTGCATGCTGTTGGCTGACTCAGGAGAGTTAGGTGATATTCAACTTGACTTAGTGGGCAAGACTGGGGCTTATGCTGATGAACTGAATGCTAAATATGGCAAAGAGAAGTGGTTTCATCTTGTAGGCAAACTGCCAAGGGAGGAAGTGATGAAACGCTATGCCCAGGCAGATGTGGTTTGTTTCCCATCCTGGTGGGAGAATATGCCGATGGTCTGCATTGAGGCGATGCTTTCTGGAGCTGTAGTAATTGGTAGCAACTCTGGTGGCATGAGCGAGATTATCGAGGACGGTAAAAGTGGTTTCTTGCTTTCGCCGAGAAATAGTCAGACATTAGCAGAAAAGATTAAAGAAGCTTGTCTTCTTAAAGAACGACAAAAAATTGATATTAGGAAAGAGGCGAATAAGAGGATTGAACACGTTTTTTCGATGAATGTTATTTTACCGCAGATAGCTGATTATTATAATACTGTAATAAAAGATTTTAATAAATGAAGAATGTTTTAAAAGTAGCATGGCCTTGTCCGTGGTTTGGTGATTATCGGGTTCCTGTATTTGCAAATCTTAATAATATGCTTGGCGGTAATCTAAAATTGTTTTATGCTCTGCCTGACCCCAATAGTAGACTTGGCGTAACAAATAGTACTCATCTAAAACTGGTAAAGAATTTAGGAGATTCTGCATGTGGACTTGAAGGTAAGAAAATAGAATTTGGCGACTCTTCGTCTGATATGGCTAATAAAAGTTTAATAATACGTTTTCAGCCAGATTTGTATCGCAGGCTGAAAACATTTAACCCAGATATTGTAATAGCAGAAACGTTTGGTGGTTGGTCTATTGTTTCTATTCTGTATGCATTGCTTCATCATAAAAAATTGATGATGTTTTATGAACGTACAGCCTATGTAGAGCGCAATTCTCCATGGTGGCGCACTTTATATCGAAAAATAGTAGGTAAACCTGTTAAAACATTCTTAGTAAACGGTGTTTTAACAAGAGAATATCTCCAATGCAATCTTGGCTTTAAAAAACAGAAATATGTAGAAGGTCTCATGGTTGCTGATAGTAAAGGGTTATCAAATTCTGTTTCTAAGTTGACAGAACAAGAAAACTCTAAATTGCGACAAATGCTTTCTTTAAATGATGGTATTACATTCTTGTTTGTTGGACAAATTGTAGAGAGAAAAGGTGTCAAGGAACTTCTGAAAGCATGGAGTAATCATATCAAAATGTACCCAAATGATAATTTACTTATTATCGGAACAGGCGTCTTGTTAAATCAATTTAAGGTACAATATGAAGATTATAGCTCTATACACTTTTTAGGGCGCATAGAATATGACAATATTTATAAGTATTATGCAGTTGCCGATGTTTTTATAATGCCAACTTTAGAAGATAATTGGTGCCTTGTTGTACCTGAGGCAATGTCTTGTGGCTTGCCTGTAGCATGTTCTATATATAATGGAGGATACTTAGAGTTAATTAAGCAGAATGAAAATGGCTATTGCTTTAATCCATATAAACGTGATGATGTCGTAGATGTATTAGCTAAATTTCATAAAGTTAATTTAAAAGAAATGGGTCAATTGTCAAAGACGATAATTGCTGATTATACGCCTTCAATTGCTGCTAAAAAGATATATGAGGCTTGTATTGAGTTAATAGGAAAATAAATGGTTAAAATGACTTTGACAATTACGGATAATAATTCAAAGACACAACATAGCTTTGGTAATAAATCCATGTTTTATTTTATTTGTATATTATGACAAATCTTATTTTTCTGATTTCTCAAAAGATACATGTTGTTCATGCATATCATGGTGAGCGAATACAAGCAGGTGTTCCTGCTAAAAATATAACAGATGTTTTTTTTGATAAAGTTGACAATCAACAATATTTGACCTTTCTTAATAGTGAGGAGGAGAAACGATGAGACAGAGAAATCCTTCGATTGATATATTGAAATTCTTTGCTGCCCTTCTGATTACTAATTCACACATGGGTATGTTATACCCAGACTCTTTAGTAAAGCTCTCTACTGGAGGTGCTATAGGGGATGTGTTGTTCTTTTTCTGTAGTGGTTTTACCTTGTTTCTTGGTAGAGGTGGAGATTTCTTTAATTGGTATAAAAGGCGTATCAACCGTATTTATCCTACGGTGTTGATGTGGGCAGCTATCATGGCTTTTGTTTTTCATGCTCGCTTTGGTATGGACTTCACTATCTTGCATGGTGGCGGTTGGTTCGTGAGTTGCATCATTATCTACTATGTTTTCCTTTATTTCATCAAGCGCTACTTTGTGAATCAACTCAAATGGGTCTTTGCAGCAGTCTGTCTGATAGTCTTAGGCTGGTATTTTACAGAAGACAGTTCTACGATATTCATGTATGGGGCTACCTATTTCAAATGGTGTCATTATTTCCTGTTTATGTTGGTTGGTGCTGTATGTGGATTAAGGATGAAAGAGAAGGGAAATGTCGTAAGTTCTACTAAAGGGAATCTTGGTTTACTGTTTGTTTCATTGATTTTCTTTTATGGTTTGCAAATAGCTGGTACGAAGAATGCACTGATAGCTCATTTTCAGGTATTGACCTTGATTCCTTTGATGGGTATTACATTAAGTATGTATCGTCTCTGCTGTAAGGAAGGGTTGATCAAATTGTATGAAAAGAAGTGGGTACATAGGATTGTGTATTCTGTTTCTGCCTTGTGCTTAGAGATTTATGTTTGCCAAGGTTTTGTTTTCAACACTTCTTGGAATCACCTGTTTCCGTTGAATATTCTCATGAATTTTGTCTTGATAGTTGCTATGGCATACATTGTGAAAGTTTCTTCTAACTGGTTCTCCCAGACATTTAAGGATGGGGAATATGATTGGAAGAAAATGGTAAAGTTGTAAACTTTTTAAGAATATTAAAATAGAAGTTATTTTTCGATAAGTGAGTACAAACGGAGCATTTACGCATATATGAAATACAACAAAGAACATTGCAACATTCCCGGGTGCAACCATAGCATATATAGAAACTATATGTGCAAGGAACATTATGACTTTTATTTGACCAATGATAAATGCCGGAAAATAAGTGATAATGTTATTGCAGTATATGAAGGAAAAGGTTCTTGGAAGCAGAAAGCATTGGCTTTTAGAGACTATGTCGTTCATCATGCTTTGGATTATCCAATGATTCGGTACGAACATTTTCCGCTCGAACATGTGTTCTTGCTTGCTTTGCGTTGTTTTGATAAGCATGACAAGGAACGATGTTCTCGCGTGATTAAAGATTTCGATATTCCTGCCAATGAAAATATTGCAATGTTCAAGAGGATTGTGAATGTACAAAATGTAGATGATACAGAGATTAAACCTGTTGAATCTTACTTGCTTTCTAAACAAGAATTGATATCGGTCGTTCCTTTCCTAATCTCTATATTCTGCGTTTTGTTGTCTTATCTGTTGCTGCGTCTTGCACAGCCCTGGACAGGAGATTTCTTTGGCATGACATATCAAGAAACGGTTTGTTTGTATAAACGGGTATTGCCTTATCTCTTGTTGTTGATGTTGGTTCTTTGGAGCGGAATTAGACTGGCTTCATTTTACAATTACTTTTCTCAAAGGGCTTACAATTTGAGCTTGTTCGAAAATGTTGACGGCAATATCAATATGCTAAGTCAGATAAAATATGTAAAGGACAGAAACCTAAAAGCAGATTCTTATAAATGTTCCGTTTTGGGTGGCTTGATAGGAGGCGGTTCGTTAGTTGTATATAACTACTTTTCTAACTCGTCTTTCCATATATGTTCTTTTACATTTATGCTAAGCGAGGTGATGATGGTGGCGTCGTTGCTTTATATATACAACATGACCGTTTTGTATTTTCCTGTTTTTGAGGCATTAAAGCACTATAAGTTAAAAATCGATTTATATAACCCTGACCACAATGGTGGACTTGCCAAGATTCACAACTTTCTTTTTAAGACGTTCGTTTATAATGAAGGCCTGATTCTCATAGTCTTGTGGCTCTGTTTTAAGTTTGCCAATGGGTGGGTTTGGTTTATTGTATCTCTGTTGTTTATAATGAGGGTAAACCATGCCAGATGGAGCGCAAAACTGTATATATCATCTCTGAAAGCTTTTTATAGAGCCAAAAAGGTTGAAAGAGAAAAGTTGCTCTTGAAGAATGATGACAAGGCTTTTGATAATGTTGAAAAATTGGACAAATTGTATGGAGTCAAGGTCTTGAAATATGTATGGAACATTGCCCTTATTGTAGTGTTACCATACTTAATCAACAATGCTGATGGCATCATAAAATGGATAGGAACACAAATTCCTATTATCTGGAATGCTGTATTGATAAAATGATTTTTTTGTTGCTAAAGAAAAAGGATATTGCAGAGTTCTGAATAAAAGCATAAATGTTTTATGGATATGATATTAAAATATGCAAGAGGTATATCTTATTCTCAACTTTATAAAAACGAAGAGGATAATATTGCGAATTTGATAAGTGGACTTCCTACCTGTGAGTCTGTAATGTGGTTGTCATTTTTAGTTCACCAAAAGATAACATTCCGGCACTCTTAAATACTATAATATCTCTTTTGAAGTGTAAAAATCAAGAACATTGTAATAGATGACGTTAGACACGCATGTCGTGAAGGACAAGAACTTACTAAGACGCGACTTTTCGCTAAACGTAGACATTGACACAAACCACCTACTTGCTTTCTGCTTTAGGGCGTTGAAGCAGGTGTGGCGAAGAACGAAGAATAAATTTAAGAAGGAACATTAAACTTTAGTATATATCGAAAAAATGAAAGAAAACTTGAATAAACAACATTTGTATTCGTTGGACTTTTTGAAGTTCATAGCTGCTATCTTCATCACAAATTCTCATTTCCAACCGCTATATGAGGGGGTGAACACTGCCTTTGCTACTTTCGGGGTGCAGGGGAATGCTCTGTTCTTCTTTGTGGCTGGATTCTTGCTGATGATGGGATTTGATAAGCACAATGGACAGAATGTCGTTGATTGGTATAAAGCAAGAATCAGAAGACTATGGCCTTCTGTTTTCCTGTGGGCGATTGTTGCGGCTGCAATATGGAACGTGGCTCTTACCATTCCGCGTCTGGTGCTGATGGATGGCTATTGGTTCTTGCAAGCAATAGCCGTTGCGTATCTGCTCTTTTACATATTGGCAAAACCGATAAAACGAATCGGGGGGGGTAAGAAGCAACAATTGCAATACGTATTTGTGTTGTCGTTAATTGGTTCTGTAGCGTTTTTCTTCTTGATGCCAATCGCAGAAGGTTCGCCATTCCATACGAACTTCCATTACGTGTGTCATTTCAGTATAATGGTTATGGGCGGACTCTGTTATCTGCAACGAGACAAACTTGTATGCAAAGGGTTATGGAAAGACGCCCTTGCGATGTTATTGTCTTTTGTGGCATACTTCGTGATATTGAAGATAGGAAAGGGGCAATGCGGCATTAGATATTATTCGCAGATATTGGCACTCGTGCCATTGCATACATTCGTCTACTATTTCTATAAGATGTGCTCTTATTCTTGGTGTCAGCGTGCTTTCCAAACGCCCATTTTAGGTAGGACACTCGCCATTATTGCCGCCTTGACATTGGAGATTTATGTGGTGCAGTTTTCTGTAATCTCAAATTGTTTTAATTATTTATTTCCGCTTAATATATTAATTGTCTTTGTTCTTATAGCTTTTGCAGCTTACCTACTTAAAGTTTTGACTTCATTGTTTCTCGCAATATTGTCTAAAGAACATCTGATATGGAAAGAGATAGTAAAAGTGTAAGAATGAGAAGTGAAATGTCTATATGATAAAAATACTAATCAATGCATACGCTTGCTCGCCAGGAATGGGGAGTGAGCCTGGTATGGCTTGGAATTGGGTGAGCAATCTTGCCAAGTTCTGTGAGTTGTATATCATAACCGAAGGGGAGTTTCGGGATAAAATAGAGGAGGTGGTGCCTACGCTGGAGCAGGGCAAGAACATGCACTTCTATTACAACCCTGTGACGGATGAGATACGCAAAATGTGCTGGAATCAGGGCGACTGGCGATTCTACAAGTATTATCGTGAGTGGCAGTGGAAGACGTATCTCATGGCGAAGGAGATTTGTTCTTCTGAGCATATTGATGTGCTGCATCAGCTGAATATGATCGGATTCCGTGAGCCGGGCTATCTCTGGAAGTTGTCAAAGGAGAACGGTATGCCGTTTGTTTGGGGACCGGTTGACGCTAAGGACAAGTTCCCCGTAGCATACTTGGATGGGGCGAGCATAAAAACAAAGCTGTTCATGCGACTGAAGAACTTCCTCACTGGTATTCAGTTGAGATATTCGGGACGTGTGCTTAAGGCAGCTCGTCAGACTTCGGTTATATTCTCCGCTTCCTCAAACTCGCAGCGTTCGTTCAAGAAATATATGCACATCGATTCGCCATTGCTCAACGAAACCGGCTGCTACGTTCAAGAGCATCCCATTACGGACAAATCGCAAAAGGAGACTTTCGATGTGCTTTGGGTAGGCAAGATGGACTTTCGCAAGCAGTTGGCTCTGGCTTTACAGACCATGGCAGCTATCGGCGACAACAAGTTCAGACTGCACATCGTAGGTGGTGGTGATTCGGCTTTTTATCAGCAGATGGCTGAAGGTTTAGGCATTGCCGACCAATGTGTATGGCATGGTGCTGTCAGTCACGACGAGGTGCAGAAGCTAATGCAAGCGTCGGACATCTTCTTCTTCACCAGTGTAGCAGAAGGCACGCCGCATGTGGTGTTGGAGGCAATCGGCAACAATCTCCCCGTGGTATGTTTCGACACTTGCGGTCAGGGTGATGCCGTGAACGACAAGGTAGGCAGAAAGGTGGCTCTCTCCAATCCTGCGCAATCAGCCACCGACTTCGCAAAGCTGCTTAACAATCTGGAGCATGACAGAAACCTGCTTAAGCAACTGTCGGAGAACTGCAAGCAAAGACAAAACGAACTGTCGTGGGAGGAGAAAGCCAAAACGATGGTGGAGTGGTATGAGAAAGTAAAATTATAAAATGATGTTTCGATTAAAAGATTTAAATATACTTGGCAGCAAGGCGGAGCTTGCCTCGCTGCCTGAGGGCAAATTGCTCATTAATACAATTAATGCACATTCGTACAACACTGCACGTAAGGACGGATTGTTCGCTGAGGCGCTGACAAATGGTGATGTGCTCATTCCGGACGGGGTGAGCATAGTGAAGGCGTGCCGATGGATAAAGGCGAAGAGCCTACCGAAGGAACGTATTGCAGGATGGGACTTGTTCGAGTTTGAAATGAACAAACTCGAAGAATGTGGAGTGAGGAATGTTTCCCGTGAGCGTCCGCTCACGGTTATGTTCATGGGTAGTTCGGAGAAGGTGCTCGACCTGATTGTGAAGCGGGCGGCTGAGGTGTATCCGCATCTGAAGATTGTGACCTACTCGCCACCGTACAAGCCTGAGTTCTCGGAGGAGGACAATAAGGCTATCATTGATGCTATCAATGCTGCTGATCCTGACTTGCTATGGATTGGTATGACTGCGCCAAAGCAGGAGAAGTGGACTTACTCGCATTGGGATGAACTGAATATCCACTGCCATGTAGGTACCATCGGGGCGGTGTTCGACTTCTTTGCCGGTACGGTGGAGCGTGCACCCGTATGGTGGCAGCGTCATGGTTTGGAGTGGCTTTATCGACTGCTGAAGGAGCCGAAGCGCATGTGGCGCAGGTATATAATTGGCAATGCGCTGTTCCTTTTCAATGTTATCTTTCGCGAGAGATGGTAAAGGATATTTACTACAAATTCATACAATTCTCGCTTGGTATTTATGATGGTCGGGAGTTTGTTGACGGGTCGGTACTGACGGGCTTCGATTGGGAGCGTTTCTTTGGTTTTGCCAGGAAGCAGACGTTGGTGGGCATCATCATGGAGGGCATATCGAAACTGCCGAAAAGCGTGGCACCAACACAGAAACTGCTGATGAATTGGTTCATGGCGAGCCAGGGTATACGTCGACAGAATTGGAGGCTAAACGAAGCCACCGCCGATATATATAATAAGGTGAGGGCTGCGGGCTACGACTGTTGCATACTGAAGGGACAAGCGAATGCTGCGATGTACCGAAATCCGGCTGCGCGTACCCCTGGTGATGTGGATATGTGGGTGAAGGCATCACGTGAGGAGATACGTGCGTTGGCTCATTCGCTGGCAAAGGAAAATGGACGTGTGGACGAGGAGAGCTTCAGCCATATCGCTATCACTCTGAATGGTGTATGCGTTGAGCTGCATTACACACCGGGCTTCATGGCAAACTTTGTGTATAGCCGTCGTTTACAACGATGGTTTGCGGATAGCATCGAGGGGCTGTGTCGCAATATGATTGCGTTGCCTGATGGGGCTGGTGAGGTGTCCTCTCCTACTCCTGCGTTCAATGTTGTCTATCAGTTGTACCACCTCTATCATCATTACTTCTATGAGGGTGTCGGACTACGCCAAGTGGTAGACTATTACTACGTAATTTTGAATTTTGAATTAGGAGTTTGGAATTGTCGCTTATGCGATGAGGAGTTGAATAATTGTGAATTGGAATTTCAAAACTCAAAATTGAATAATTCAAAATCGGCAAAGCCGATAATTCAAAGTTCAAAACTCAAAATTCAAAACTCGCTAAAGCGTCTCGGCTTATGGAACTTCGCAGGTGCGATGATGTATGTGTTGCATGAGGTGATGGGATTGTCGGAGGAACTGATGATTGCACCGATAGACAAGACACGTGGACGGATGTTGCTCGACGACATTCTGCATGGTGGCAATTTCGGACATCACGACAAACGCCATGCGTGGGGACACGATACTTATAAAGACAACGGCTTCAAGCATGGAGCGTTGGGGCATAATCTGTTAAGATTATACCGTGACGCTCGTCTGCTTAGATATTATCCTGCGGAGGCACTAAGCGAACCGCTATTTAGAATTTGGCATTTATTTTGGAGAATGCGAAATAATAAATGCTAACGCAAGATTTACTTGCGCCCTGCCTTCCATCCGCCTGCTCCGTAGCATCCCTGCTCTGTCACAATAACAACCTTATTGCCGTCGAGCACCTTGCGCGGACTATGCACCTTTGCGTCATTCGTTGCGCCGTTGATAGCGGTCGGTTCGGTGACAACAAGGTGCATTGTTGTTTCTACCCCACTGTCGTATGTGGTGGCGGTGATGGTTGTCTCGCCTACGCTAAGGAGCGTAACGTAACCACCTGTGACGGTCGCAACGCTCTCGTTTGAGCTTTTCCAATGCAAGCGTTTGTCGGTAGTGGTCTTCGGCATGAATGTCGGGCGCAATCCAATGTGGGCAACATCTAACGATACCGTCATATCTTCCTCTGCAAAGCTGATCGAACGCGACAGCTCGGGCTGCTTCTGCTCACACTTGCGATAGAGGAACGGCAGGGGCAGGGTCTTAGATGTGTAGAGATTGAAGCGTGCGTAGCTGTTGTCGGGAGTGCTGTAGCGCATTGTGCCGTAAGCTTCGTTGGTAGGAGTAAGCGTTGCGCCTTCGTAACCGAGTTCTATATTCCACTCGGTTATGCCCTCGTCCCATGCCAACTTCTGCTTGCCTGTCGCACCAAGCTGACGACCGAATTGGTCGGTGAGGGTCCAGTGCTGCTGGTCGGCAGACTTGTTCAGTGTGAAGCGTAGCACATCCGGACAGGTAACGTCAGCCGTTGAGGTCACCGACACTACATCGAGATAGTTTGTCTCGTCCATGCCGCCTAAGTCGGCAGCTGCCGCTCCGTTGCGGAATATCATCACCTCGTCGCCCGCGCTGAGCGTGCTCTTCTTCGTGAACTTCTCGTACTGCCAGCCGAGCGGCGACTCCAAAGCTACATCAGCCTCATCGTATTCGATAGTGATGGCATCGAGATACACCGAGCCTTCGCTCTTGCCTCCAGCCACAACGATGCTCATGTCGTTGGTGGTGATGGTTGGTGCGTCTATCTGCTTCGTCACGTCGACATATACGCCGAGGTCTTTCGATACCCACTCACCGAACCAGTCGCTGCTGGCGAAGTCGACCGGTGCCAACGAGTAGAGCGTTGTGCCACCATCGTTGAGCGACACGCCCACTTGTCCTTTCTTGTTATTTGAGCACATCGAGAACGTGATGCTGCGCACCTTGCAGCCTTGCCATCCTTCGAGATAGAGCACTGCCTCGTGGTTGCGAGGTATCTGGTTGTAGCGGTTGCCCGTTGTTGCACCGAACTTGTTCTCGAAGTCTACTCGCGAGTTGCGTGGCACCGTTCCACATGCTGCTATCTTGAACTCTGCCGTCTGCTTGTTGTATTCAACAATCTTGTACATCACTTCTGCAGCATCCGCTGCAACAGAAATCGTAAGGAACGCTGCTACAGTCATTGCCTTACGCACAATACCCATCAGATTTTTCATATCCTTGTTTTTAGGCTTTTAGGCTGAGTGGTATGGGCAAGATGCCCATACCTCCTACCCTTTTTGCTTTTACTCTTTTACTTTTCCTGCAAAGGTACTGCTTTTTTATGTTTTCTGCTAAAAATCCATTATCTTTATAAAAAGTGTGCCTTCTATGTTTCTCGCGTAGAAACATAGAAGGCACACACTCTTTATTGCATTTACAAGGTTACAGCCACGCTCCGAAGCGTGGCTGCGGCAGTGGTGCCGAGAAGTAATAGTTCTGATCGTTGGCACTGTCGAGGAAGTTCACCCTCTTCATGCCGAAGAACGGGATGCCGTTCGGGAAGATGCGCGCAAAGTCGGTCACACCGCCCGAGAGAGCGGGGCTACCCTGCTGCAGGTCGAAGTTCCACGCCTTATCGAAAGCAAGCGGAGCGCCCTTGTCGGGGTCGTCGACCTCGCAGTTGATGTCCATGCCGGCGTTCTGCTTGAAGAGCTTGAAGAGCGGATAGAACTGGCCTGCTGTGGCGCTCTTTATGTCTGTGTCGAACCAGATGCCGAGCGAAGCGCCCTTTGCCATCTGCTCCACGCCGGTAGCGGTAGAAGCGTAGTAGTAGTTGGGCGTGAGACGGCTGTGCTCCATGTCGGCGCCGTCCTGCTTGGGCTGCTTCAGACCGAAGCGCGAGTCGTAGCAGAGGTTGTTCACGAACACCGGTCGCGCAGCCTTCTCCACCCATACCGAACCGCCCTTCTTATTCTTCGAGCGTCGCCAACCGCAGTCGACGATGGTATTGTTGTAGACAGTCATGTCGGTGAGTGGCACCACCTCGCTGTTGCCGGCGTTGGAGAGCTTAAAGGCGTTGGTGCAGGCGTTGTATATCACGTTGTTGGCTACGTCGAGCTGGCAGCCCGCCTTCACGTTGATAGCCTCGCCGCCGTCGGCAGCGTTGCCCGAATCAGCGAAGATGTTGCCCGCGATCACGCCGTTGCCGCCCGTGAAGTAGGTCTGGTCGTTGTAGTTGTCGTGGAAGAAGCTGTTGGCAATGACAAACTTGCCGTTGACGTTGCAGAAGTGGAAGGCCGGCACGCCGCCGTCGATGGTGGTCTTGAAGAGCTTGTTCTGGAACGATGCCGACGACTCGGTAGGCGTGGCGCCGGCGTAGGCTATGTCTACATGGTTGAGCACCACTTCCTCCGAGTTGTAGCCACAGATGATGCCGCCCCAGGCTTCGGGCTTCTTGCGGTCGGAGGTGAAGGTGACGGGCTTCTCGGCTGTACCGAGGCAGTAGAGGTTGCCCAGCACCACCACTTCTACAGGCACCTGCACGTCAGCCTTGCACGTCACCGTCACGCCCGGCTCTATATAGAGCGATGTGCCGACGGGTATCTCTACGCTCTCGCTCAGCGTGGTGTCGTTCGACCACACGAGCGAGCCTACAGGATACTCCGCCACGGCGGTCTTTATGACGTTTGTAGAACCTTGGTTGGCGTTGCCGTTGTTGCCTGCATAATCGTACGGATTGATGTTGTCGTTCTCGCAAGACGCTGAGAACATTGCCGTTGCTGCGGCGAGCAGCATACCGGCCATTGTGTTTATCTTCTTCATTGTATGATGTTGTTATGGTGAGGTGGTGGGGTGGTGAAATGGTGAGGTGGTGAGGTGGTGAGGTGGTGAGGTGGTGAGGTGGTGAGATGGTGAGATGATGATAAAATCAGAGCTTGTAGCGCACGCCGAGCAGGAAAGTTCTGCCGTAACGGTATGTGCCAACGATGGTCTTGTCGCTCTTCTGTCCTTCATACTCGAGGTTGCTTTGGTTGACGGTCTTGAGGTATCGCTCGCGCTTTGCGTCGAGCAGGTTGTTGGCCTTGAAGAAGAGCGAGATGCCGTTGTGGAACTTCTTCTCTGCGCTGAAGTCGAGTCCGAACATCGCCTTGTCCCACTGGTCGGCGTCCTTGAACGGCGACACAAGTGCGAGTTTCGTGCCGGTGAACGAGGCTGCAAGCTGTGCGTTCCAACCATGTTCGGTGTCCTTGTAGAGCAGGGAGAGATTGGCTGTGTGCGGCGCCTGGTTCACGAGCGGACGAGTCTGCGTTACGCCCGTCTTATACTCTGCGCTGCCTTCCTTGTACTGGCGCTTCGAAGTGGTAATCTCCGAGTGGGTGTAGGTATAGTTTGCCTTCACACCGAAGTGGCGTATGTACTTTATCACGTCTATCTCGAAGCCCATGTTCTTCGCGTTGCCCAGGTTGGCGGGCATGTAGTAGGCGTCTGTTCCGGCGCCGATTTTGCCGTCCGACGTAACGAACACCTGTTCTATCGGGTTCTTCAGATACTTATAGAAGACGCCTGCGAGAATCTGCTCTGTGCTCGACGGGAACCACTCCCAGCGTAGGTCGACATTGTCGATGCGGGCGCGCTTCAGTTCGGGGTTTCCCTTCTCCTGATACTCCTCGCCCTGTATCTGGTAGGGTACAATCTCGTAGAATCCAGGTCGGTTGATAGAACGGTAGTAAGAGAGGCGCACGTTCATCTTCTTTGTCGGTGTCCACTTCACTGAAGCCGACGGCAGATAGTCCCAATAGCTCTGCTCGCCCACCTGCCCCATGTTGCGAAAGTGCTGCAGCATGGTGTATATCTGGTTGGTATGTTCGGCGCGTAAGCCCACGTTCAGCTCTCCGAGAGCGCTGCTCAGCGTAGCCATAGCGTAGACTCCGCCGATGTGCTCCTTCGAGTCGTAGTTGAGCTGAGACGCCTGCGAGTAAGGCGTCTTGCATACCCAATCGACGTTGGCGAACTGCTCGTATCCGTTGCCGTCGAGCTGCTGCGATATGTCAGCTGGGTTGAAGATGTACGAGTAGTAGCGGTTGCTGCGCTCCTTGCGGCGATACTGCGCGCCAACCTTCCACAAAGCGTCCAGCTTGTCGCCGAAGCGTGTGTCGTAAGCGAGGTTGATGTAGCCCGCCCAGTCGGTATCCTTGTTGTGCTGGAAGCGGCGTTCGGCACTCTTAGGCAGCGTCTTCAGGATGTTCTTCTCCTGGCTCCATATGTCGCCCGACACGGCGTCGCCCTCAGCGCCGGCACTACGACCAACGGTGTTGGTAAGCGTCACGTATGTGCGGTCGGGGTCTTCGGCTCTTGCCTGCGAGAACACGCCCGACCAGTCGACCGTGAAGCGGTCGGTCAGATGGTGCGTGCCCTTGAGGTTGGTGGCGAAGATGCTCTGCGTAGAAGAAGTGGAGCGCAGCTCGTCGTCCTGCGTGTACGAGTCGGCACTGATATACTCGGTGTTCACGCTGTTGTTGTAGCGCACGCCCTTCGAGTTGGTACGCACGTACATGTTGTACCATTCGAGCTTGTGGTTCGAGAGCGAGATGTCGAGCTTTGCGTGCAGCCCCGCCGTGAAGTCGTGTATGCTGTAGTAGCGGTGGTTAAGCGTAGAGATATACATAGCCTGTTCGCCCGACGCCATCTTCACCGAGTTGTATGTACGCTCCGTGCCACGGAAGGTGTTCTGCACACTTCCGGCAAGCATCACGCCGATACGGTTGTTCCAGAAACGGTCGCCTACGCTAAGACCGCCGATGAAGTTGGGCGCCGGCGTAGCATGGCTCTTCAGCTGCACCGGTCCGTTCCTGAAGTCGGAAGCCGAAGCCTTATAGTCTGAGCCGAACGCCTCGTAGGGCGAACGGTGAGTATAGTCGGAGCGGTTGGTCGTGAGATAGTCTCTTGCGCCGCTCCAGAAGTAGTCGCTCATGCCTACGGCGGCGTTAGCCTGCAACTGGAAGCGTGCGGGCGCATCCTTCATCACCATGTCCACCACTCCACCTGCGGCGTCGCCCTCCATGTCGGCAGTAAGCGACTTCGAAACCACGAGGCGGTCCATCAGGTCAGACGGGAAGATGTTGAGCGGAACGTAGCGGTTCTTGTCGTCGGGACTCGGTATCTTCACACCGTTCACGAGCGTATAGTTGTAGCGCTTGTCCATGCCTCGGAGTATGGCGTACGAAGCCTCGCCCGAAGCGTCGCGCTCCATGGTCACGCTCGACACGCGCTGAAGCACGCTCGCCACATTCACGTCGGGCGAGAGCTGTATGCTCTGCTGGCTCATCACGTTGAGCACGCTCGCCGCTTTCTTCACCGTCTCGACGGCGCTGCGGTCGGAGCGATACTCGCGGCGTCCGGTTACAACCACCTCGCCCAACTGCTGCAAGTCTTCGTCCAAGGCGATAATGAGTTGTCCGTCCTTGCCTTTCTCCGAGCCTTTGTCATAATCTTTCGCCACGTCGACCACCATCTCTCTTGTCTTGTACGCCATGTACGAGACAACAAGCGTGTAGCGACCGCGGTCGGGCAGCTCGCGCAGCGTGAAGGTGCCGTCGAGACCGGTTGTGGTGCTGACGCTTGGCAACTCCTTCACTCTGATAACGGTGCCGATAAGCGGCTCGCCGGTCTTGTGGTCCTTGACGATGCCGTCGAGCGTGTGCGCTGTTATGGCAGAGGTAGCAGCCGTGAGGAGTGCCGCTGTGAATAAGAATCTCTTCATGCTATTTCGACTTTGTTATCGTGTGAATAATCTTTCCGTCCTTGTCTATCATCGACATCTTCAACTGCTTCTTGTCTACGGTGAACACAGAGAAGCCGTCGGCAGAGCTGCAGAACACCGTGCCGTCGATAGGCTTCACGGGACGCGCCAACGACGACGACGAGTTGACTACGTAGTCGATATTGTCACCCTTCTTCTGTATGTGCTGGAAGTTGTGGATGTGTCCGCAGGCGTATATAGCCACGTTGTTATATTTGTGAAGCACGGGCAGCAGACGCTTCTGCATGTCGAGACGCTCGCTCTCCTTCTTGTTGGTGTCGGCATATATCGGGTGATGACCCATCACAACCACCCAGTCTTCCTTGGCGTTGCGCAGCGTCTCGTCGAGCCACGCCAGTTGCGCCTCAGCGTCCTGCTTGCAGGCGTCGGGATAGACGCTCGAATTCTTACGATAAGAGTCGATGAGCGGTGTTGTGTCGAGCATCACAATGCGCACGGAAGTGTTGCCGTGCTTGAACACCTTAGTATAAAACCTGGCAGGCATCATCCATCGGCGGCTCACCTTGCCGTAGTCCATGAAAGCCTGCGTATTGCCGCGATACTCGTGGTTGCCGCAAACTGGGAACCAGTCGAGCATAAGGTCGGGATGCGAGTAAACCAGCTCGTAGTTGGTCATCCAAAGCGGGTCCTGTAGCGACGCAACACCATTGAAATGATGAATGTCGCCCGCAGCAAACACACACTCAGGGTCAACAACTCCCGCCATTTCGCCCATCAGTTCGGCTATCGGCTTCTGGTCGTAATAGCCGTTGCGTCCCATGTCGTTGGTCATATAGAGCGTCACGTCGCCCTTCAGCTGCTGCCACTCGGCACGCACGTCGTCAGCAACCGGTTGCGCTACGGTAGCCGTTGCCACCTTCGCCTTGCAGCACGACTGCACGCCGACTGTACCTTGAGCCTGCATACCCATACTACCCAACAACATCATTGCAGCCAATGACCACACAGCCATTCTTCTGCCGCAGCTTTCTCTCACTACTTTCTTTTTCATTCTTTTGCTTATTTAGTTAACTATGTGTAAAATTTCGGGTGCAAAAGTAAAAGTATAGTGTGTCAAAGAAGTTACAAAAATTTTATAATCAGAAGTCTTCCTGCGACGACTCTTCTTTTTCCCATCCTGCGCTGCAGTCCGCCACCCAGAAAGCAGATGCCCGATACAATCCGCGTGTTCAAGCGCTGGCTATACACTTAAATTATCTTAATGCTTCACCAAAAAATACTACGAATACTTGTTTGTATGTGTCAAAAAGTGTAGCTTTGCAGCAGTTTCATGTGTCTAAAAGTGCAAGAATTCCGAGTTTTCATGTGTCTAAAAGTGTAAGATTTCTGAGCTTTTATGTGTCTAAAAGTGTAAACTATGAAAAGAAAGATATACAACAAGCTCGTAGAGTGGAAGAATCAAAAGCAGCACAAACCATTAATACTCAACGGTGTAAGACAATGCGGCAAGACTTTCATCCTTAAAGAATTCGGCAAAAAAGAATTCGCAAGCCTTGCCTACGTCAGTTGCGACAGAAATGAAAGCCTACAAGCCATATATGCGGGCGATTTCAATGTGTTTAGAATTATACAAGGATTAAGTGCTTTGACAGGAGTGGACATCATCCCCGGTAAGACACTTATATTCTTAGATGAAGTGCAAGCCTTTCCACAGGCATTAGAGGCATTGAAGTATTTTTGCGAAGACGCTCCCGAATATCATATTGTTGTGGCAGGATCTTTGTTAGGTGTAGCCTTACACGCAGGGGTATCCTTCCCCGTAGGAAAAGTACAGACACTACGCCTTTTCCCTATGGACTTTGAAGAGTTTCTTATGGCATTGGGGGAAGACCAACTGCTAAAGCTTATGCATAACCACGACTACGAACTGATGAATGCCTTCCACGAGAAACTAAAAGACTATCTACGCCAATACTACTATGTAGGAGGAATGCCTGAGGTCGTAAAGCATTACGTAGAAAACAAATTGCTCAATCAGGTGCGAACCATTCAAAACGAAATTCTATCCAACTATGCAGGCGATTTCTCCAAACACGCACCCACACAAGAGGTACCACGCATCGACATGGTGTGGCAATCGATACTTGGGCAATTGTCTAAAGAGAACAAGAAATTCGTGTATGGAGTATTGAAAAAAGGCGGTAGGGCGAAAGAATTCGAGTTAGCCATACAATGGCTGATAGACGCAGGTCTGATATATAAAACTACAAAGGTGACAAAACCCGAATTGCCATTGAAGTTCTACGAAGACATATCTGCTTTCAAACTCTATTTATGCGACTGTGGATTGATGGGCGCTATGGCAGACACCGATGCTAAGAATGTGTTAATTAGCGATGCCGTATTTACTGAATACAAAGGGGCATTTACCGAACAGTATGTCCTTCAGCAACTACTCGCATCTAACATAAACAACATTTATTATTATAGTTCGGACACCTCACGCATGGAGATGGATTTCATTATTCAGCAGAAAGGTGCACTGGTACCAATAGAAGTGAAAGGAGGAACAAGCATAAAGGCAACATCACTACACAATTATCTAAAACAACATCAAGACATACCTGCCGTACGCTTCTCAATGCTCCCTTATCGCAAACAGGAAAATATAACCAACATGCCCCTATACGGTGTGTTTCTCAGTTTGGAATAAATATGCCAGTATAAAGTGCAAGAATTGTAACTGGTTAACAAACAAGAAAGGAACAAGCAATGAAAGGTTACGCAAAACCGATACGCTCTATGATGCCGAAGGTTTCTTCTGGTCTGCCAAGCAAGCAGATACAAGATACTGTACAATGATTGCTCCACAAAAATACTTGTGGACTTCAATGGACAACAGAAGTAAACTTCGTTGCTTACGCTTCTTGTTTGAGAAATGCGACATAACCGAGTCTGAATTGGTAATGTTGCTTGAACCTGTAAAAGAATAAAAGTTATGGCAGAAAATAATAACATACCGCAGTTCGTGAATAGCGACTCTTTTATGGCAGACAAGAACTATGTGAAGTGGTTGTCTGACTTGAAGAAACGCTTCCATATGGCACAGCTCAAAGCTGCTGTCAAAGTGAATACGGAAATGCTCAAATTCTACTGGAGTTTGGGCGAGGACATTTGTGAGAAGCAGAAGCAATATAAGTGGGGCGCAAACTTTATGAAAAGATTGAGCCTTGATTTGCGTGCAGAATTTCCAAAAGCTGAGGGATTTTCTGTTGTCAACTTGTACTATATCAAACGTTGGTTTGTTTTTTATTCTTCGCATACAAACTTTTTTTACCAAGCTGGTAAAAAATTACAAGATGTGGAAAATTCAACAACACCAATGCCTAATATCTTGCTTCGTGTGCCTTGGAGACACCAGACTGTAATAGTATCCAAATGTGAAAACATAGAAACAGCTTTGTTTTATCTCAAAAAGGTGCTTGCTGATAACATGAGCCGTACCGAGTTAGTACATGCTATTGAAACCAAACTGTACGAGCACACCAGCAAGGCTTTGAATAACTTTGATGTTACACTGCCTCAACCTCAAAACGCATTGGCAACAGAGATAATAAAAGACCCTTATAAGTTGGATTTCTTCTCGTTGCCGAGCAAGTTCTGCGAGATGGATTTGGAGAATAAGTTAGCAACCAATATTACTCGCTTCCTCTTGGAACTGGGTAAAGGCTTTGCGTATGTCGGTCGGCAGATGGAACTTGACACGCCAAGTGGCAAGTCTTACTTCCCCGACATGGTTTTCTATCATACTCGTCTGAAATGTTATGTGGTGATCGAACTGAAAGTGGTTGACTTTATGCCAGAATTCATTGGCAAACTGAACTTCTATGTTTCGGCAGCAGACGAATTACTTAGAGGCGAGGGAGATAATCCGAGCATCGGCATTCTTCTTTGCAAGGACAAAGACTCTTCCGTTGTCGAATGGTCTCTGCGTGGCATCACGACTCCGTTAGGTGTGGCAAGTTACCAGTTGCAGGAGGTTTATGAACGCACATTGCTTGAAATAAAGCAGGAAGCCTCAGAAGAGAACGCTTCAGAAGATGAAAAATAAATAATAGAATGTAACAAAATGGACTTATCAAAACACTTTGTTTTACTCAATGGGGAGCCTAAGACCTTACATAGACACCATACAAAAAGTATCTTCTAAGCAAAACGACGAGCATCTGCGTCGGTCGATACGGACGTCTGCGCCGGTCGATACGGACATCTGCGTCGGTCGACGCGGATGCTTAACAACAAACATAAACATCAGAAATGAAACATCTTTTTATCATACTAAGCTGTCTTCTGCCCAGCCTTTGCTCAGCGCAAACCTTCAGCGGCGAATACACCGCAGAGTGGCAGTGGGACATGAAGCGCAACACCAACTGGCTGAACCTGCTGCGCTTGAACCTGAACGTGCCCGTCTTCGACGGCAAGGGCACCATCGAAGCCTCTACGCTGCACATAGCAAAAACTAATGAAACAATCATAGCCGACTGGCAGACGTTCTCGAACATTGAGGCTGAGAACAACGTTGCTGCCATCGCCGTATTGGGCTACATGCACGAGTGGCAGGCAGCACATCTGTTTGTCGGCGTGCGCAACGTGAACGAGGACTTCTTCACGTCCGACATCACCACGCTCTTCATCAACAGCTCCTGTGGCATCTTCCCCACCATCGCCGCAAGCTACCCCATAGCCAACTATCCGTTCTCGGGGCTTACGGTCTACTTCGACGTGTCGAGGGGCGGCTGGACATTCCGAAACAGCCTGTACAACGGCACTGGCTACAACGGATGGAAACGTGGAGACAACCCGTTCCTCGTGCGACCGGCGAAGGACGGCGTGTTCAACATCTCGCAACTGGAGTATGCGCACAGCGGTGCGCACTACTTCGCCGGCGTAGCTGTCCACTCGCGGCAATATACCGTCGGCACGGATGGCGAAATGCCGTCTGCCGACGCTGCTGCACACAAGACCACCTGCGCCTGGTGGGCGTATGCCGAGCAGCCCGTGTGGTCGGCTGCCGACCGCTGCGTGACGTGCATGGCGCAGTACTCGGAGAACACCTGTCACCAAAGTGCCTGCTACAGATATGCCGAGGTGGGCTGCGCCTACTGCGACAGCCTCAACCAGTGCGGATTGTCTACTCAATGCGCTCGCTTCCGTCAAGGCACCGAGCACTCCGTTGAGCTGACATACCGTCGCCAGCTGAACCGCCACATCGCTCTGCAGCCCTCCTTCCAGTACATCAACAACACAGAAGGCAACTTCACCGCGCTCTGCGCACGTCTGTACTACAGTTTCTGAGCGACCTCCCACAGAACCTTGCTGCAGAGTATATTCTCCCACAGAACACGCGGTTTACCTTTTTACCCTTTTACTTTTTTACTCTTTTACTTTTTTACTTTTAAATTATGTCAGAACACCTTACCAAAGACGCTATCGACCTCAGCACGCTGAGCATACCTCGCCTGTTCGGTCGCTATTTCCTGCCAACATTGTTCGGAATGCTCAGCATCTCCGCCATGTGCGCCATCGACGGCATCTTCGTCGGACACGCTGTGGGAGCCGACGGCATTGGCGCTATCAATATCTGCGTGCCCATAATGATGCTGGCTACGGGTCTCGGACTGATGATGGGCGCCGGCTGCTCGGTGGTGGCATCGATACACATGGCTGAGAAGAAGCTGAAGGCGGCACGCATCAACGTGATGCAGGCGTGGATATTCACCTCGATCGTCATCCTGACGATGATCATTCCGGTGATGCTCTTCCCTTCTGCCACGGGCAGACTGCTCGGCTCGTCGGAGGCACTGCTGCCTCTGGTGCGCGAGTATATGCTGGGCTTCATGCCGGGCGAGCTGTTCGGCGTGTGGTGCGCCCTGCTGCTGTTCGTGATACGATTGGACGGCAATCCGCGTCTCGCCATGTGGTGCAACGTGATTGCGGCTATAGCCAACATCGTGCTCGACTGGCTGATGATAGTACACCTCGGTTGGGGACTTGCCGGTGCTGCCGTAGCCTCAACACTGAGCATGATGATAGGCGGACTGATTGCAGCGTGGTACATGCTGTTCGCCGCGCGACAGCTGCGCCCGATACGCCTGAAGTGGAGCCGCCGATCGCTACTCTACTCCGTGCGCAACATCGGCTATCAATGCACCATCGGCATATCGGCTCTCATGGGCGAGGGCACAATGGCGGTGCTCACGCTCGTGGGCAACTACGTATTCATAACCTATATGGGCGACCCGGGCGTGGGCGCGTTCGGCATAGCGTGCTACTACACACCGTTCGTCTACATGATAGGCAACGCCGTGGCGCAGTCGGCGCAGCCCATCATCAGCTACAACTACGGCATCGGCAACACTCACCGCGTGCGCTCCACGCTGAAGGTGGCGCTGCTCACCGCCGTGCTGTGTGGCGGAGCCGTGAGCGCAGCCTTCGTGCTATTCCCCTACCAGCTCACGGAACTCTTCGTGAGCACCGGCGAGGCTGCCTTCCCGCTCGCCGTCAAGGGTCTCCCATTGATGGCTGTCGCCTTCGTGTTCTTCATCGTCAACCTCATGTGCATCGGCTACTTCCAGAGTGTTGAGCGCGTGCGCCCGGCAATGGTGTTCGCGCTGCTGCGCGGCGCGGTGTTCCTCGTGCCCAGCTTCATCCTGCTGCCGAAGGTGCTCGGCGACAGCGGCATCTGGCTTGCGCTCGCCCTCTCCGAACTGCTCACTACAACGTGCATCGTGGCGTATGCGGCACTGCGGAGATAGTCCGCATTTCCACGCAACACACAGATATCGCCGCTTCGCACCGCATTTTTGCCGTTTCGCATAAGGAGGTGTTGTGTATAAAAACAAACGATTGTACTTTTGCAGCTTAATAATAAGTTCTCAGGCAACTTGTCCTTGGACATAATTTAATCATAACAACACATGAAAAAGATTTTATTATCATTGCTTGCATTAGGTTGTTTCTCAGCCGCAAATGCACAAACATTCCGCTTCGGTCCAACTGTAGCAGGAAATCTGAACATTTCTGATGAGACAAAAACAAAGATTGGTTTTGCTGTAGGTGCAAAAGCAGAAATGAACTTCAACAACCCAGAGAATGGTTGGTTCATGGATGCTTCGGTCTTGTTTAACAACAGAAACAGACAGAGCGAAAACTATTTCAATAACGAAACAAAGTTGGGTCAGTACTGGAAGTACTCAACCTATTCTCTTCTCGTTCCAGTCAATGTAGGCTACAAATTCCGCCTTTCAGACAACTTGAATCTCCTCGCTGCTGTTGGCCCTTATGCAGATTTTGGCTTGACAGGTACGGACAAAGTCACAACGACTGATGCTAAAGGACATAGCAAAGAGGAGAAAGTTTCCTCAAATGTGTATGGAGACAAACTCTTCAATCGTGTAAACTTCGGCTTCAATGCCAAGGTTGGCGTTGAAATCGCCAAGCACTACCAGCTTAGCCTTTCTTATAGTAGAGGATTTACCAATATCTTTAAAGGTGGACTCAATACTAAAGCCCAAGACCTACAGTTGGGATTCTCCTATATGTTTTAATAACCCCAAACACAAATACTATGGAATTGAATAGAATTATCCATTCGGTTCTATTTCTGATAGCCGGAGTCGTTTTAACCTCATGTATTGAGGTAAATGGCTCTGGCTATTCAGATTTATCAGAATCGGAAAAGTTGCATGTAAAGAAATGCGAAGTACCACTTGACTCAATCACGAATGATGGCAATCTTTATAAAGTTTCAGTAAAGCAGGTAAGCGACTATATCAAGAAACATCAAAGAGTGTTAGTTTATGAATATTTACCTTTTTGTTCTGGTGCAAATGGAATATCCCCAATAGAAATTAAACGCTATTGCGAAAAGCAACATATCAACCTTGTTGTAATTTCATCCGTATATGATGGTATTTTTCCAATACCTTCAAGCTACACTTTTCCTATTTTTGTAATAGACAACAGTATATATAATACAGACAATTATCAAAAATATGGCGAGCTGTTCTACAAGAGTCTGACACAATGTGATGACGAGAATAGAAAAATAAACTCATACCACTATTTTAATAATGGGAAATATGTATGTAGTTATGAGCAAACTAAAGGATAGAATATCCACCGACAATAAACATATGATAAAATATATAATGAGAAAGATTGTATTATCACTATTTGCATTATGCTGTTTTTCGGCAGTAATGGCACAACAGAAGACACGCAATCTGTCTGTAGAATTACTTGGTGCCCAAAATATTGTGGGCATCAACTACGACAGCCGTTTCAAGGGCAACTCGGGCTTAGGCTACCGTGTGGGCATTGGCTATGGCTATGGCAACACTTCAGGTTTGTTCGACCAGAAAATCAATGGCGTTGGTGTTCCGTTGGAGCTAAACTATCTGCTCGGAAAGAAGAACAGCAAACTGGAGCTGGGCTTCGGTGCGAGTCTTGGTGTATATCAAGTAAAGGAAACAATAGGATACGTCGAAGATACATGGTGGTATCCAGGTGGGGAGAATACAGACGAAACTTCTCCTAAAACTTATTTTTACACTTCATCAAGAACTCAATTCGGTTATTTCTTCTTCGGCGACATAGGCTACCGCTATCAGTGCCCCAACGGCTTCATGTTCCGTGTAGGCGTTTCGCCATCGTTCAACTTTGGCGACAAGTACGGACTCAGCAAGGCTGCCTTCTTCCCGTACATAGGCTTCGGTTGGTCGTTCTAAGCAGACCAGAACATTTTCAAACAATTTAAACAAATAAGCGTATGAAGAAACTATTGTTATGCTTGCTGGTAGGCGTAATGTCACTGACAAGCTGCGAATCGTCCGACCCTGTAGGACTTGCCGACCCTATGAAGTGGAGCACGGTTCCGTCGGGCTTGAAAAACGGCGAACTGAAAGTGGAAGCCGAAGGAGGAAGTTGCCTGTTTGCCTGCAAAAACTACAAAAGTTTTTGGATTGCCAGCGTGAAAGAAGAAGGAGAATTCAAGGAAAACACTTCATACAAGGAGTTCGACGGAGGCTGGTATCTCGTCAAGATAGAGGACAACGAACTAAAGGTTATTATCAATCGCAACGAAACGAACGCATCACGTTCCTTCACGGTTTGCGTGGAAGCAGGAAACACTTTTGACAAATTCAAGTTTGTACAAGATGCTGCAAAACAATAATCTTGCAATATATACTATAACAGCAACAGCATCCGCCATTCAATCTCTTTTGGCGTCGATGTAACGTTTTAACGACATTATATAACAAGAGGGTGTGCATTCTACGCAAGAAACATAGAATGCACACCCTCTTGTTATTTCTCCAACCATTTTTTAAACAACGCCGCTTTTTCCTTGCTTATTACAATATTGTCATCCTCGCAGCCTTTAAGCTTCACCATTAGTTTAGAACCGAAGTAAAAGCTGATTTTCCTGATGCCATTAATGTTGGCGATATACTGTCGATTGAGACGGAAGAAACGGGAAGGGTCTAAAGCCTGCTCCAGGTCGTTCATGCTCATGGACAGCGGATAGGATGTGCTGTCGACAGTAAACGCCGTGATGTGGTTGTCGCGCATATTGATGTAGCTTATGTCGTCGACGCAGAGCATGCAAAGCTCGTCGCCTTTCGTGATTAGGAAGCGCTCGCGGTATTGGCGTGTGTCGTTAAGCACGTCGTGCAGAGGACTCACCACGGCAGACTGTTGTGCATTGCGATTAAGCCGCAGTTTGCCGATTGCGGCACGCAGCTCGTCAGCGTCAATCGGCTTCATCAGATAGTCGAGTCCGTTGTTCTTTATCGCCTCCATTGCGTATTCGTCATAAGCCGTGGTGAAGACCACGAACGACTGTGGCATTACCTTGCGGAACGCTTCAAACACGTCACCGTCGGCAAGTCGGATGTCGGAAAAGATAAGGTCATAGTCGTTGTTGGCAGCAAGCTCCTCTGTCACCTCCGCCACACTTTTCAGCGGTCCATGCACGTCTATCGTGTCGTCAATATCCATAATGAGCCTTTTCAGACGTCTTGCGCTGAAATGGTCGTCTTCTATAATCAAAACCTTTTTCATCGTTCTTCTATTGTTTTCGTTTTATGATTGGCAGTCGCACCTCAAATGAATCTTTATGGGCTATGAACTCCGGTTCTGCTTCGCCCTCCAGTCGATAGCGTTGCTTCAAGTTGCTAATGCCTATACCGTACGACTCTATGCTCTGATTGTTGTTATTGTTGGTGTATATGCGGTTGTTCTTTATGACGAGCATGTCGCCCTGGCGACCAAGAGACACATGAAGCTCGATGCCGCTCTGCGGACAATTGTGCTTCACGGCATTCTCGATGATAAGCTGCAGACTCAGCGAGAGGATACATTCGTCGCGGTCGCCGTGCAAATCGTCGGCATGCAGGACGATGGCGTTGTCGTAGCGCATGTTGAGCAGGCCGATGTACGACTTGATGAAGTCGATGCCGTCGGCAAGGGTTATATACTCCTTGTCGATATGCTGAAGTATGTAGCGGTAGATATGTGAGAGTTTCACGACATAGTTCTCAGCCATCTTCGGGTCCTCCCCTATCATTCCAGCAAGCGAACTGAGACTGTTGAACACGAAATGTGGGTCTAATTGCATCATTAGGTATCGCTTCTGTAAGGCGAGGTTCTCCTTGCCTTTCAGAACAATCATGTTGGAAAAGTGCATCGAAAGGTGGATGAGTGCTACAAGACTCGCTATCAGTCCGAATAGAAAAGACGTTCCCCATATATCCTGCATCATAAGCTTAGGTGCTACAAGGCTCAGCAGCAGTTCGCAGCCACCAGCAATAAGCAGATTGAAGCCCAACACCACCAGTCCGTTCTGCACGAACACACGGTGGGTCTGCCCTTCGCGCCAAAAGCGCCGCTGTCTGAACAGCCATCGGTTGAGATACAAACTCGAAAGCGAGAACAAACCGCAGAGTGCAAAGTCGACAAGCAACTCAGGATACAGTCCGTTTACCGACTGTAGGAAGTCGGGCAGGTCTACCAATATCCAGATGATATCGTACAGGAAGAAGAAGATAAGCGAGTAGACAAGCCACTCAAGGAAAGAGTTCTTGGATCTATGCATAACGAGAAAACTCTGAATTATAGTGTTTTTATTGATACCGGTATCACTTTCCGCCCCGCAAACGCAGCATTTTTCTATCCGCAGTCGTGCTGGCAAATCATCCGCATCAGCTCCTCGTTGGCGCGGTTGTCTACAGCAGCGCTCTTCAGTTCGGAGAGATAGTCGAGAGAGGCAGAGCACTCGCCCGTGATGTCTACACCGATCACTCGCTCGTGAGCGTAGATGATGCGCAGCACCGCCTGCAGCTGCAAGAGAGTCATATCACCGTTGCTCCAGTCGGTAACGGCATCCTGCTTTCTGAGCACGTCCTTGTCGATGGAGATATACACCGGCTCGTGAATCAGACAGCCAGCCTTGGAAGGCCACGCACGATGGTGGTCGATCTCCGCCTGACTATAGAACACGACCTTCTCTCTAAGCGCGTCGGGAATCTGCGCTATCAGCTCGTCGGACGCGCCGACGACGATGATGTTGCGCACGAACGGGTTGTTGCGAAGCACGTCCGACACCCATCCGCCGCAAGACACGACACTCTCCCACTGCGGCTGCTGCATATCGGGATGGTGGTCGAACACTATCAACGAGAACGGCTCGCAGAGACGCGACACCCAATACTCCGTGAGATAATGGAAATCGCCAGAATCGATGAAGTGCAGTGCCTTGGCAGGGTAAGGTTCCAATCGGCGGCGCAGCTCCGCCCTCGCCTCCTCGTCGCAATAGCAGTCAACACCGCTGATGTCGTGGCAGTCGACGTGCGTGATGCACGGGCTCGAAGCAAACGCCTCGTAGTCGTACACGCCCGTAAAGTTGAGAAGTATTATCGGCTGTTTTGTTATCATGGTTGCGAAAGTAGGTATTTTTCTTGATATATGGTGCTTGATGTCGTGAAAAACGAGATACCCTAATATGATTCGTACTTCACTCTCACCGCCTTCGGCAGTTTGCTTACGATGAGCCGGTACGACTCGGTTATCAACGCTGTGACGAGGTCGGCGTCGAGCTGCTCGTAATATACGTCGCTCCAGTGCTTCTTGTTCCAATGGAAAGCTGGAGTGACGGCGTCGTAACGGTCGCGGAGCTCCTCGTTGCGGTCGGGCAGCAGCTTGCAGGCAAAGCGCGACGCTCTGCCGCACACGTCGCACTTGCCGTCGCCAAGCCAAAGACACAGGAATATCTTGCCCTCAACACGGAAGGTGATGTTGTCGTCACCGAACGGCTGGTCTTCAGTCACGCCATGCAGCGACAACGTAAAGTCTCTCACTTGCTCAATGTTCATACAAACCGATTACTTTCTATATTTCTTCTCCTTACCGTTGAAGCTCTTCACCTTCATGCCGAGCTGATCGGGAAGGATAGCGTTGAGGAAGATGCCGACGAGAGCAGCGAGAGCCAGACCAGAGAAGGCTACAGAACCGATCTTAACGCCACCATCCGTGCCATACTGCACGCCGATAGACACAACCATGATGAGCGCAGCTACGAACACGTTGCGCGACGACGAGAAGTCGACCGATGTCTCGACGAGGTTGCGCACACCTACAGCCGAAATCATACCATAGAGAATGAGGCTCACACCGCCGATTGTAGCGGCTGGCATCAGACCGATGAGGCAGGCAAACTTAGGGCAGAAGCTGAGCACGATGGCGAAGCAGGCTGCAAGGCGGATGACAGCCGGATCGAACACCTTGGTGAGGTTGAGCACACCGGTGTTCTCGCCGTATGTAGTGTTGGCAGGAGCGCCGAACACAGAGGCGAGAAACGTAGCAAGTCCGTCGCCGCAGAGTGTGCGATGCAAGCCCGGCTCCTTGATGAAGTTCTTGCCCACGGTGCTCTGGATGGCACACATATCACCGATATGCTCCATGATTGTGGCGAAGGCGATAGGGAAAATGGCGATTATCGATGTCACGACAAGGTCGAAGTTGGGGTCTTTCATTACAGAGATAGCCGTGCGATCCATATCTATGGGCAGACCAATCCACGCAGCCTCATCAAGTTTCGAGAAGTCGACCTCACCCAACGCAGCAGCCAAAGCATACGAACCCACGACACCGAGCAGGATAGGCACAATCTTGATGATGCCCTTGCCCCAAATAGACGTGCCGATGACGATAGCAATGGCTGTAACGGCAAGCAGCCAGTTCTGCTGGCAGTTGCCGATTGCCGAGCCGGAGAGCGTAAGACCGATAGCGATGACCATCGGACCGGTAACTACCGGCGGGAAAAAGCTCATCATCTTCTCCGTGCCGAACATCTTCAGCAGGAACGCCATCACGAAATAGAGCAACGACGCAGCAGCAACGCCAATGCAGGCGTAGTTGAGTGCCACTTCGTCGGTTAAGCCCTGCGCCACGCATAGTTGCTTTACGGATGCGTAGCCTCCAAGGAATGCGAAGCTGGAACCGAGGAATGCGGGCACTTGCAGTTTGGAAACAAGATGGAAGATAAGCGTGCCGATACCAGCGAAGAGCAACGTGGCACTAACATCAAGCCCTGTGATGAGCGGAACGAGAATGGTGGCTCCGAACATGGCAAACAGATGCTGGATGCCGAGAATTGCAAACTTGGGCTTGCCCAGTTGGCGGGCATCATATATGCCCAGGTTGTCTGTGTTCATACTATTTGTTTGTTTTTAGTTGTTTTTACTTCCAGTAGTCAGGATTATTAACTATTACACATTATTTATATATCATAACGTTTATAAATAATTTTTATTGCATTACTAAAAAAACAAATCATTATCTTTGTCAGATATAAACAAAACTATCTACTCTGACGGCACGCATGTCTGCATGGAATGCGGAATGAGATGGGGCGGCAGATAAACAGCCAATGGACAAACTGACAAAAGAGCAACGCCACCGTTGCATGGCATCGATACGAGGAAAGGGCACCAAGCCGGAGATTACGGTGAGGAAGTTCCTGTTCAGCCGAGGGTTCCGCTATCGGCTCAACCACCCACGTCTGCCCGGCAGACCGGACCTCGTGCTGCGCAAGTACCGGTCGGTGATATTCGTGAACGGATGCTTCTGGCACGGGCATGAGGGCTGCAAATACTATGTGCTACCGAAGTCGAACGCCGAGTTCTGGCAAGCGAAGATAGAGCGCAACCATGCACGCGATATAGAGGAGCAGCGCAAACTCGCCCAGATGGGCTGGCATTGCATCACGGTGTGGGAGTGTCAGCTGAAGCCTGCTGTCAGAGAGAAAACACTCGAGTCATTGGCGTTCACGCTCAACAGCATTTTCCTAAAAGACCATAACGTCAAGCGCTATGCGCTGCCCGAAGAGGAACACGCTATGGCGGCGGAGCCGTATTTCTCTAACGAATAATCAACCAAGTACACACTTCTTCTAACGAAAAAGAGACAATCTGCAAGAGCTTTTAGAGATAATATCCACTAAAGCTACTTACAGATTGTCTCACTACTAACCGAATTGCTTAACGCAACTAAAACTACATTTATTCAGAATATTTCATTCAATCTTCAAAGTCTTCGTCATCCCAAAGACCGCCGCTACCAGTATGTCCGTCACCATCTCCATCACCATTTCCATCACCAAAGAGAGAATAGTCACGTTTTGGGGCGTCCCATACCTCACCCTGTCCACTTTCACTAAGAAGAGACTCGATTCTAACTTCATACACCTTGACTTCAGGTTTTATATAGTTTTTCATTCTTCCTTAGTTTTTATTTGATGAATTTCTTTCCATTATGAATATACACTCCTTTGACAGGACGTGACACCTTTACTCCCTGAAGGGTATAGAACGATGCGTCGGCGTCTGTACTATTCGGCTTGACTTCTGGTACAGTAGTAGTGCTTCCGCCATCATCTTCGTCATCGAAGACAATAGCCATCTTGGCAAGCGACGGATTCTTCGGGTCTTCCGTCCCATTTCCGAGGAACTGTCCGTTAAAATCGATACACCCGAACTTCGCTCCTACCCCACCGTCTACAACAGTATTTGCCGGAATACTCAGGTAAGCTTTGTTTGCGCCGCTTCTGCCATTCTGCGTAAAGCGGAAGAAACCGATATAGTCGTTTCCGGTATTATGTTGCTTATAATAGTTTGTGGAATGGAAGTTTCCAAGTCCGAAGTAACGATGGAGTATTTTTCCATCAGCATCGGTATCAGCATTTCCAAGTTTGTCGTTAGCCGTGACTGTCGGCTTGAGATAGTTGTTCCATTCTTGACCGGCATAATCGTCCTTTGTCCACACTGCCGTGTAATTATCACCTTCTACCAGCATATCTGCCGGTGCTTCCCTCAAGGAGTAATTCAGTTTGTCACCGTCTTTGAAGGTTCCCTCCGCAGGTTGTTTTCCTACGAGTACCACTCCCATATTTGCCGGAATGTACTTGAGCTGACGAAGATAAATCGTGCCCTGTGATTGTGGGTTTTCTGCATTTACAGGTGTTCCGTACATATATGCCTCATACACTTTCACGTTGTCGTCGACAGGTGCCATTGCAACACTGTTGCTGTATGTACGGATAAATTTTCCAACGCGACGTGTGAAAGGCATCTTGATGACTTTTGTTCCTGATATGGTATAGCGGGAGATGTCTTTACCATCCTTGTCAAGCTCTGGGTAGAACCTTATCGTCCATATTCCTGCGGGACGGTTCCAGAGGATATCCTTCTTATTAGGAGTTGTGCTTCCGAAGCCCTCCTCTTTCTCTCTCGCCGTTGTACGGAACTGCACGTCGTTTGCATCGTCAGCCATACATGAGTGGTTGCCATCATCGGCGGCATCATAAGTAGGTCTTGCAAATCCGGTATTGTTTGTAATATTGCCGTCCGTCTCGCCCCAGTTCTGGTCTGCGTCATGGTTGGCAACAAACCTGAAATGCGATTTGGCGTATTTTGCGTCTACAGTAGATATCGTCAGCGAGAAGCAACGCTCGTTGTCATCATACTTCATATCTCCTGCGGTAGAAGTGTACTTCCACTTGCCCGTTACTGCATCATAAGTTCCTTCCACGGCATCGCCTATCATAGACATGGTTTTTATCAGGACGTCAGCATCGGCAGCATTGCCGCTGATTACATGTATACTGCCCGACAGACCGTAACTGCCGTCTTGCATTGACAAATCGTTGTTTCCTTGGTTAGGATTATACTTTATTCTCTTTATACCGTGCAGATTAAGGGTGAAAGGTTTCTGGTTAGCCCATACCTTGTCACGATACTCGTTGGTAGAATTGTAGTCAACACCTCCGTTGCCGAGGAAGAAGAGTTTATCGTGAGTTCCGGAATTATTGTGTACGCTCCCTGTTTCATGAATATCTGGCGTTGCCGTTATAGCCTGAGCAAGTATCCCTGTAGTGGATACGTCATTCACAATATAATCGATTGCCCAATAGCTGTTGGAACCATCAAAATAGAGCGGAGTTTCCATATTGTCACTGAATGGTCCCTTGCCACCTATACGAGTGTCATAGAGCGGCTGCACCGTAGCCCCTTCCATGTTGTCAATAAAATAAGTCACACGTGTATTGGCATCATGCTTCACCTGCCAGTCGGAGGGGTTTCCGTCTTTGTCAAGCGTAAAGCTGAAGGTATACATGCCATCGTCGTCTGTCACTTTGTCATTGCGGGTCACGAGATTCCAGTAGTTGTTGCCCTCTGCCATTGTCGCAGAACCGAGAAGTGTCTTTGCCCCTGTTGTTCCACAAATAGTTCCCACAGTTCCGTTTGTTGACGGCAATGCGCTGGTATTATCCTTTGCACCATGCAGGTTGAATACCTCGCCCGGTCCGTAAACCATCTTATTGTCATACTCGTCAACAGCAAGAATCTGTGCATGTGCCGTGAGGCATGCCGGGATGCTGAACGCATAGCTCTTGTCTTTTTGCTGTTCGAATTTGAAATACACATGGTTTTTATAGTCTATCGTTGCGCCGTCGCCTCCCGGATTATATTCTCCACCTTTATTATATTGCGAGAAGAAATTGCCCACGAGATAGTAACCCGGTTCGACATCTGTTGCAGACTGTGCAACAGGCTCACCGCTTTCTCCTGCGGAAAGAGTGTTCTGAGCAAGCTGATGGTTGCTTGGCACTTCATACTTACCAACGCTACCATTGATTGTTTCAGCTGTAAGCAGATATACATCTGCTGCCTTCATCTCCAACATTGTCCCAAGCATCAACATAAGGACAAATAGGCTTTTAGTTAACTTTTTCACCTTTTCAGTATTATTATGTTATTCCTTAATTCCGCAACACTATAGTTTAACATTATTTATAAGTGCCTGAGCAACAA